>JAEEGK010000918.1_pt1 | contig 73767 bp, 58 predicted proteins | sample 8958771 | NCBI WGS metagenome assembly JAEEGK01 (sample SAMN16246547, study PRJNA631951) | gut metagenome | biome: gut microbiome; feature: rumen; material: SC-attached | host: Bos | place: Iran: Karaj | collected 2018-10
ACGAAAAGGATGATGGAGATGATGTTTATTATCTGGAGACATCAAATGAAATAGTAATTGTTTCCAGAGACGGTTACATCAGAACCTATTTTAAGCCGAATAACGGTATCAGATATTATAATTCCAAGTAGCACATTCTGATAAGTGCTGTAGAGAATATTCAGTTTAGTTTGTTAAAAGACAAAGAAGACCGGCATCAGCCGGTCTTCTCATTTGATATCATCTGCAGTTGATGTATCGAAAAATGATTAGTCTGTGAACAGACCAACCTTTAAATCAGTTGCGTGATAAATAGGGGTTCCATCAACTGATACTATACCGTCGCCTATACCCATGATAAGCTTGCGCATGATTACACGCTTAAGATTAATGGTATATGTTACCTTTTTAGCGGTTGGAAGAATCTGGCCGGTGAATTTAACTTCACCTACACCTAAAGCACGTCCTTTTCCAGGACCGCCTTTCCAACCTAAAAAGAATCCTACCAGCTGCCACATGGCATCAAGACCTAAACATCCCGGCATTACCGGATCTCCGGGAAAGTGACACTGGAAGAACCATAAGCTAGGATCAATGTCCAGTTCGGCAACAATTACACCTTTGTCAAATTCACCGCCGGTATCACTGATATTTACAATACGATCCATCATTAACATGTTTGGAGCCGGAAGCTGACTGTTGCCCGGTCCGAACAATTCGCCGCGGCTACAAGCTAAAAGATCTTCTTTTGAGAAGGAGTGAACGCCTCTGTCACACAGAGACTGCTTTATTGAAGTGTTTTCCAAAATACCTAATCCTTTTTTAGAAAAATTCTAAGGTTGTCCGATAGATGCTAACAACCTGCACCCGACTTATTTTATCTTATTTGAGGTCATATTTACAGTGAAAGAACGTAAAAGTTATGATATTGGTTTACAATTCGTCTTATTGGTCTTTATTATAAATTGAAAAATCCGGTTACAAACTGTGCATTCCGCATGATTTAACACTACATTGTCACCGGACTGACTCCGTATATTCTCAGTTTATAAATTCAACTGAATAATTATTTTTTTATCTATGCAGATTAGCTAATATTAATTGTTTATTTTAAGACATATTCAAAATCTTTATTATTTGTTATGTGCTAACATAAAGTTATATCGGTAATAGAGAGACCATGATAATGAGAACAATTAAATCGAAACTGCTGCTGGTGGTTGTTGTCCCTGTAGTTTTTTTAACGTTATGCTCATTAGCTATTTTTGTGATATGTGACATATATCAGATTAATACTGCAGGCTACAGGTCGGCTGTCTCATTTGCTCACATTTCGACTAAGAATATTGATTCGTGGTTAAAGATCAAGAAAAACATTATTTCCGGATACTTTGAACTTGAACCGGAACCTCTTAAAGCAGCCATGCAGACAAAGCTTCATATCAAAGTGAATGATATCAGTGATCTCTTCTATGGCGATGCTGACGGAAAAACATATTCCGGTCTCGGTACTCCGGAGGAATATCAGCAGTCGGGATACGACCCGCGCAAACGTGACTGGTATATTTTGAGTAAGTCAGAACCTGGTAAAATAATAGTTTCTAAACCGTATATTGATGTAACCTTAGATAAACTGGTGGTTACCATTTCCGAGGGATACTCCGCATCAGATAAGGGGGTTCTGGGTCTTGATTTGTTAATAGATGATATAACTGATACGATCAGCAATCTGAATCTGCCTCACGAAGGGGAGGCCTATCTTGTTTATGACGACGATAATAAGATTATCGTCTCCAGCACTGAAAAGTCTCTTTTCAACCAGCCACTTGGTTCAGTTTATCCGGAACTTTCACCGGATGCAATAAACGAACTGATGAAAAAAGAACAGGCCAGTAATTCTTTTTCCTCTGTAAAACTTAATCATGGAGATTTTTTTATTCTGTCTGAAAGATTAAAGGAGGCTCCATGGAAACTTGTTGTTATTCTTGATAGAAATAGTTATATGGGAATGTCCTATATTTATATAGGCGTGATTTTCGTAATCTCCCTGCTGATTCTTACCGGAACGATTCTGTATATAGCCCGGGCTGTCGATGCGAATATAGTAAAACCGGTCCATCATGTAGGAAGCATGCTTAGGGAACTGGCCGAGAAAGAACCGAATTTCAATAATAAAATAGAAGTCCGGACTGATGATGAAATAGGGGAGCTGGCATATAACTTTAATCTGCTACTTGATAATCAGAAACAGCTGTTCAATGAAATCAACGGCTTCTTGAAAAAATCCACCAGAGATTCAATTGACAGTAATGAAAAAATCTCAGATCAGATTAACGAACAGCAGAATGAACTTGAAGAGGTAATTATCTCAGTTGATCACCTCGGTACCTCCATCAGCAACATAGAAAACTGTATAGGTGAAACTGAAAAAATTGCTGACAATATAACCAGTTCATCCATGAAGGGCAAGGAGATGGTTGAGCAGAGCGGTGTTTCCATCAGAGAACTGTCCGACAGTATCAGTAAGACAAGTGAAGCTATAGCCACTGTGTCTGAATGCGCCACCAGCATATTTTCAGTGGTGGGGTCAATCAAGGATATAGCCGATCAGACCAATCTTCTTGCTCTTAACGCAGCCATAGAATCAGCCCGTGCCGGTGAGCACGGCAGGGGATTCGCTGTAGTAGCAGATGAAGTACGCAGTCTGTCCGTTAAAACAGGTGAGTCTGCCGTTCTGGTTCAGCAGTCAATCAAGACTCTGCAGGATAATGTCGGTGTCACGGTATCTCTTATGAAACAGAGTATGAATGACTGTCAAAGCACAATGTCCTGTGTTAACAGCATGAATGAATCTATCAATTCAATAATAAGTACTGTTGAGCGCATCAGTGATAATACCGAAGCTATACGCAATGCCACCTGTGATCAGTCCGGACTGATTGATGATACAAACAGCAAGATCATGCGGGTAAATGATTCAAATACGAATATCATTAAAACTATTTCGGAAAACAAGGAGAAAACCATGAGCCTCAGCAGGAAAGCTGATGAAATAGCCATGAAGATCGGAACGAATTAGCTCAGGTATTCTTCTGTATCTGCTGTTTATCAGGTAACGGTCGGGGGTTTATACAGAGTTTCCGTTACCGGGCAGGTCGTAATTCAGGCTGAATTTATATTTATTCCTTATAGCAGGTATGAAAAAGAAAAATCAGTCATCACTATTCAGGTGATGACTGATTCTGCATAAAAAGAGGATAACCGGTTATTCAGATAAAGGTGAATACCGGAAGCTAATCATCAGTTCTTACCGAATATTCTCGCAAAGAAGCCGCTTTTTCTAATCTTTATTTCATTGTTTTCACTGAGATCGTCAAGATAGTTTCTGATGATGTTATAGATGGTTTCCTGAGATCCATTCTCCTGGTTTTCCGGAGCGTTACCTTCCTCCTGCAGATTGTTTGCCAGGGTTCTGCCTTCAATAAGTCCTGCTTTTACCCCGGTAAGAAGTTCAATGGCTTCATCAACCTTGGTCACAGTGTATATATGGAACTGGCCGTTCTTTACCGCTTCAACCACTTCATCGCTTAATATCAGTGAGTTTTTATTGCTGGCCGGGATGATGACACCCTGAGTGCCGGTGAATCCCTGAATCTTACAGATGCGGTAGAAACCTTCGATTTTTTCATTAAGTCCGCCGACAGGCTGAACATTTCCCAGCTGGTCAAGAGATCCGGTTAAGGAGAGTGTCTGGCGTATCGGTTTATGAGCCATGGCTGACAGAATGGCACAGAGTCCGGTAAGGGAGGCACTGTCACCGTCGATTTCGTTGTATGACTGTTCAAATACCAGATTGGCACTTACCGGAATGGATTCATCACGGCCGAAGGTATTTGTGAGATAGCCGTTGATAATCATCATGGCCTTGGTATGTATCTGTCCTGCAAGATCCGCTTTGTGTTCCACATCGGAAATGTCGCCATCGCCACCTGAATGGATGGTAGCGGTAATACGTGTCGGTTCACCGTATTCAAAATCTTCAGTGAAGGTGCTGATTACGGAAAGACCGTTGATCTGGCCTATAACCTCACCATTGGTCTGCAGTAGCATCTGCTTGTCTCTAAAGAAATTGGTTGAGCTTTCCTCGGAGAGATTAATGCGGTATTCCCGGTTCTTTAAGGTTGTTTCAATGATTTCCCCGGTGATTTCCTGAAGGCCCCGTCTTCCGGCAAGACCGGAAGCTTCGCATATAAGGTTTGTCAGTTCTTTTTCATCAAGAACAAACTCATTCTGATTTTCCGCAAGACGGCAGCTGAAACGGAGAAGTCTGGTGGTTGCCTCCTGATTAAGCGGCAGATATTTGTGGAACTCCGCCAGAGACTCCAGATAACCGAGGAAGTTCGCTCCCTGTTCCTTTACCGGGAAGAAGGTGGTGATGTCGGTGCGCAGGTAGAAAGCCTTGTTGCACAGCGGGTCTATATTATATAGAGAGGCTATTTCGATATAGGTGCCGACCAGAATAACCTTGACATTGATAGGGGTTTCCTCCGGATTGAAGAACGGCACCAGATTGGTGGAGAGCTCTATAGGGTTCTCCCAGTCAAGCTGCCCGGAATCGAGGGTGTTTTTCAGCTTGAACCAGAGCATCGGATTATGGATGAGTTCGGATACCGGAAGAATCAGGAAGCCGCCGTCGGCACGACGGAGAAGACCTGCTTCAAGGAGATGATGATGCGAGTAGGTGGTGCCGTTTTCAGTAAGATAGTTTACACCGCCGAACAGTTTTTTCCAGGTAAGGTCTCTCGCGTAGATGACCGGCTGCTGGTTCTTTTCATGGCAGACCATCAGATTCATAAGAACCGGGTAGGTTAGTTCCCCGTCCTTGGCCATGAATATGGATAAATCAGAGAGATAATTCTCGAGCTTGGTGTTACCCGGCTGTTTCTTCATGATGCTCAGGAAGTCATCCTCAGCATTAAGCTTATGCTCAATCTTCTTAAGCAGATCCATTATCTGCTTGTTGAATTCTGCGGCGGTACCGCTGCGGATGGTTAAATAGGTCGGAGCCAGGGCATTATCAAGATTTTCAGCATAAATAATGTCATGGAGTTCTCTTTCCGGATGCTCACAGCTTAACAGCAGATCCTTTATGCATTTTTCAATGTCACAGTTTTCTGCGCAGGTAAGTAGCATTATCGGATTTGGTTTAGAGGTGAAGACCAGTTCCTGCAGGGTGTTTTTGGCTCTGTCCTGAAAAGATGCAAATGTAATTTCTTTCTTTTTTTCCTCCGGTACTGAATCAACTGTTACAAGATTCTGAAAATCCGGGAGAAGCTCCTGATATTTTAATTCTTCCATAATAATGTACCGTTTTTCCTGTTGGTATATATTACTTTACTGTCCTGATGACGTTATTCTTAATTCTATTTTTATAATTCCGGTTGTCGTTATTATCAATTATAACCTCTATCAGTCATTATAACTGTTATTGGTTCTTTTGTATCAGGTTTTACTCCGCGTTTTGGGGGTGATGTATAAAAAAAGGATTTATATTTTTTATGTGTTTTCAGAGATAAAGCCGGATTACTGAAGAAATTGTTACAAAGAAACAGTGAATACAGAATGATATATCTTATCAGGTCATACAGCGTAAATTACAGTAGTAATTAATGCTTTTGTTTGCTTGTGGAAATTCATGTGTTATAATTAGTGCGAATTAAAAATATTCTTTATATTTATAATAAAAGCGGCTAAAAGAGGCTTTCTGTCAATGCTGCCGGTGAAGGTTTAAAAAAGGAACTCCTGCATAATTATGAATTATTCTGATTATATTGATGTAGATAAGTATTACTATCCCTGTTTAAATAAGTCCGCCATAAACAATAGCGAAGAATGGAAAACAACATATCCTAATAACGCATTTATCTCGCTTCTAACTAATTTTGAATGTATGCTTGGAGGACGGACACAGCATTCTTTATGGATTTCCGGTGTTTTCGGTTCAGGAAAATCACGCTGTGCCTACACTTTGAAAAAAATCATAGATGCTCCCGAGAATGAGGTAAGAGCATACTGGGATAAATACGAACTACTGAAATGTGAAAAGACACTACTAGAAAGAATTATCGAATATAAAAAGAGCGGAACAATTGCAGCATACCTTTGGGGGACAAGCAGAGATTACACCATCGGTCAGATTTTCAAGGCTGTTTATGAGAGCATAAAAGAGGAACTTATAAAGAGTAATGCAGGCTATACCGGTGAAAATGCTCTTAAAGAGTCTGTAATTTCATGGCTGGAGGAGGACGAGTGTCATAAACAGCTTATAGATGATAAACTGCAAAAACCTGAGTGGAAGGCTGTGTTTTCCCAATTATCCGCTGATTCCATTTTAGATTCGTTAAGAAAAGGTGAAGATGTCACTTTCCTAATGAAGAACATACTTGATATGGCGGATGCGGAGTCTATAGACATTCTGGATTTTACATCAGATGTTATCGTAAACTGGATTACAGATGTTATTACCGGAAATAACATCAGAATTGTTTTAATACTGGATGAGTTTTTAGATATTTTTCTGCGAAACAGCCCGGCTTCAGATGAATTCCAGAAACTTGTTGCACTCTGCCGGAAGATTCCTTTTTATCCGGTTATAGTAACAGGTTCTATAGTTTCACAAGCCATGGCCTGCGGGCGTCTGGATTGTAAGAACATTCCTTCTTCACTGGAGCAGTTTTTTATAAAGAAGGATGTTTCTCTTCCGGATATTCCGGCACTTGAGCTTATCGGCAGGGCTTTTTCACCTAAGAGTGTCTCCGTAAAGGCTTGGGAAACTACGACGGATGATCTCATGAAATCAGTTGAGAGATCCGGCGCTGCTGTTCTTAAATCCCTGAATATACAGAATAAGGAAATCCTGCGGAGTATCCTGCCTATACATCCTGTAGCTGCGCTGGTTCTTAAGAATATTTCACCTGCTATTCAGGAAAATCAGCGAAGTATGTTTGTCTTTATGTCAACACCGAAAGATCTCGGCATGAAAACATTTGGATGGTTTATAAGCAATCATGGTCCGGCATCGGATCGCCGTCTGCTGACTGTTGATATGCTGTGGGATGTTATTTACGATAAGAGCCAGATATTTATTTCTAAGGATGCAAAATCAGTTCTGGATACATATAAGCGGTATGCCGGCTCTCTTTCAGATTATGAAAAGATCGTTCTAAAGACCATTCTTTTAATGCAGGTGGCTTATCAGCAGAAGGAATGCTGTCTTTCTGTACTGGAGCCGACTGTGCAAAACCTGACATACGCTTTTGAGGGGGATATGCCGATACTTGCAACCGACTGTATATCAATAGCCGGAGCTTTGCTGCAAAAGGGAATTCTTATTGAAAAAACATCTGTTGATGGTAAAAAATATTATGAAGCGGTTCCTGCTGATAAAGACATACAGACCGATGCAGCAAAGAAAAACAATTGGGTGGATAATTTCTTTGAAACTGTTTATAAGAAGTAAAACCCCTTCCGAAGTAAGGCTTCTTCCTGACTGAATTAAAGGGACCGGTACAATTCATTTTTCCGGTTCCTTATGGTTTTATTCTGACCGGCAGGCTTTGTTTGATCACTTTCATGTTTTTTTTAAAGACCGGCTGAAATTATTATTTAGGTCAGTCTAGAGATGATACGATGAAAGTAGAACATATATTGCCTGCTCACGAATCTTTCTGTTGGTTACATTCTTTGAATTCTTAAGAACTTAAGAAATATATACCGGATACGGCCGGCTTTAATTATTGATTCAGCCGGTTCAGACAGTTCTTTTATAAGCAGATGCAGTATCCGGTGATCTGTATCTTTAGTTTCGGAGAGCGGCGTTAAAACATGCATGTCCGCCATTCTCTGTTCTTTATACAAGTGTCATTTCTCTAAATCTGTTCAGGTGTATATAAATACTTTGCAGTCTCTGCAGTTTTGTTTATTTTTATGTTTATAATTTTTACAGAAACTTTCTTTTACTGCAGTTGTGTAGATTATTATCCCGGACTCTGAGATGACATTCTGTTCTCGATGATGCAGATATGCTGATGGTGCGACTTTGTTATTGAAGGATGATTTATGGAACAGCGCGATAATCCACTGCATATTTTCTGCCGGAACTGCGGTGCACCGACAGGTTTTGATATTGTAAAACAGACGTACCGCTGTCAGCACTGCGGTGAGATTACCGGTATATCCGAAGTGAATAGGGCCGTAACCAGATGGAAAAAACTGCAGAAGGAGAACTGCACCGTATCTGCTGCGGGAAGAAAACGTGAGGAGCATTCATGTCCCGGATGCGGAGCCATCTATTCATTCGGGGAAGGGGAGGCAACAGCCGACTGTATATTCTGCGGCAGTAAACTCGTAAGAAAGGAATTTACTAATCTTTCCCAGCTTCCGGAGGTGATCATTCCCTTTTTTCTGGAACGCTCAGAGGCGGAGGAGCGCTTAAAGAAATGGGCGGAGGGAAACAGCGGAACTCCTGAAGGAAAAATGGTTCTCGAGAATATCGGCAGTTTGAAGGGGGCATATCTTCCTTATCGATTAATCCGCGGTCCTGTCGGAGCGGTAGTCAACCGTCCGGGAACGGAAAGAATCTACAGATGTGAAGGCTTTCTCGAAGGTATAGCCATTAACTGCACCTCATCTCTTGATAATCTTATTCTCAATGATATAGAGCCTTTTGACTGGAGTGCTCTCAAGGCTTTTGATTTCGGTTATATTGCCGGTCAGTCGGTTAAACTTAATGATCTGTCGGATAAGGCTGTTAACGAACGTACGGAAATGGAGACAGAGGAGGATTTCCTGCCGCTTGTTAAAAAAATCATGCAGACCTCAGGTGTCGGGATAAAAGTAAGTACCGGTGATGTCAGTTCAGTATCGGCTCTTCTTCCGGTTTATTTTATAAAAAACGACAAGGGACTTGCCGTAATGAACGGGCAGACCGGCAGAATCGCCGTGTCTACGGGAAGAATCAGAAACAGTTATATCCGTTTTCTGGAGCCGACAATATATACAGTAGTTATTTCTCTTATAATCAGCGCCTTTGCCGGGTTTACATTTGAGAGCATCTTCTATTCAACCGCAGTATTCGGAGCCATTATTTTTGCGGCTATGGAAAAGAGTCTGGGCGTAAATAAGATAAGAGTGGTTTTAAAAAGCGAGGTGGCAAAATCCGCAAGAACGGACGGCAGACTGGAGGTTACCGAGGAAAAGAATATTCTGAAGAATCCGTATGACAATACCCCGGTTTTTATTGAAAAGGATGAAAACGGCCGGCCGGTTCCCGCCAAAATCACCTTTTATTCTCCTGTAAGACTGATGGTTTTTCTGGTGCAGTCCTTTGTTCTGGTTTTTCTGCCGGCAATCTGTGCCGTCCCGTGCCGGTTTCTTACTATGGAGTCAGGAGAAGGCTTCTGGGATAAGTTCCATATCGGCTACGGGGCCGCCTGGTACTGTCTTACTGTTGTTTTAGTTGTGGTCTATTATGTTAAGGTCATGCGCGGTAATATTTATGAAAAACCTCTTGTTTATCAGATTATGGAGGATAAATCACTGCGGATGATTAAACAGCCGGAGGGGAAATCCGTAGGCTTTTTATCAATGTTTGCTGACAGACTGGCACAGACTACCGGCAGAAGGGTTGACGGAAATATGCTGAAGGAATTATTTCTGTCCAAAGAAGGGATGTTCCTCCTTGGAGCTCTCTCCTTTATATTTCTGGGCAGTTTTTTTGCCATTTTCTGCTGATTTAATTCATCCGTAGGCGGATTTATCCGTACCTGTGTGATGAATTTTTGTCTGATGAGATTATTCAGATAAACGGGGGACTGGGGGATGTTTTTAGAAAGAATTGAAGTAAACGGTTACCGCGGTATTGCCAGATTAACCATGAATCTTAACAACCAGACTGTGCTCATTGGGGAGAACTCCTGGGGTAAAAGTTCGCTGCTCCGTCTTCTGTGGTGCGTCCTCGGTAACGGGGAGGTGCCTTATGAATTTTTAGAGGAGGATTTCCGGAAGGATGCTGCTGATTATCAGTTTGAACGCTACGGAGAAGGTCAGAATTCTTCTAAATATCCCCGGGATAAGGATATCGGAGTGGTTCTGGTATTCAGGGAGGTGGTTCTGGGCTCGTCCGGCAGGGAACAGCGACTCAGACGTCTTTATCCGGCATGGGTTCAGTGTTCCGATTCATACAGCAGGGTATACTACTATCTGCACGGCCACATGAATAAAAACGGTTCTGTTTTCACGGAACACTGTTTTTTAGACAGTTACGGCAATGTCATTGGGAATCAGAATTCCATGATGCGTCAGGTGGTGCAGCTGCTTGCCCTGAATCCTCTCTTTAGAATAAGAGATCGCCGGCGCAGCAATAATGCCTTGTTAAAGGATGTGAACATCAATGATATTATGGACAGCAGCGGTATTCGGGATGATAAGGATAATATCACTGATGGAAAGGCCGGACATTCATTTCATAAACAGCAGAATTCAAGATATGGCCGGAACAGATACGGCAGATACTTCAGTAATCTGCATCAGGTTGAGAAGAAGCTGCCAAAGTTTCTTAAAGGCATGGTCATGTCAGACGGGGAGATGATTCCGGAAAAACTGCTTAAGGACAGTATTGATTCGATAAATATTCTTCTGGAACACTATTTTTCTGTAGTTCCGCCGCTCACCAGACCTGTAAGAAATGTCCGCAAGAAAACAGGGGGCCGGGATATTCAGGATATTGTACTGAGGCCTGTTGCCAACGAATCATTCAGTTCTCTGCACCAGATTATCAGAAATACCGGTAAAAGAAGCACTAGAATTATTCTGACTCTGATTATGGCATCATTCGTGGATGATCTGGACGGACGCCGAATTGATCCCCAGGCAAGACCGATACTGGTTCTTGAAGATATAGAAAGCCGTCTTCATCCCACTGTGCTTCTCAGTATCTGGAACCTTGTTGATCTGATGCCGATGCAGAAAATAATCACTACAAATTCCGGGGATTTATTATCGTCCGTGGCACTTGATGATATCCGTAGAATGCAGCGTACGGTCAAGTCTGTTGAATGCAGGAGCATAGATGGAAAGAAGTTCACTAGTGATGAGATGCGCAGGATAGCCTTTCATATCAGAATCAACCGGCCGATGAGTCTCTTTGCCAGGGCCTGGATTTTTGTGGAGGGGGAGACGGAAATCTGGCTGATTAATGAATTTGCCGCAATCCTCGGGATATGTCTGCAGACCGAAGGTATCAGGCTGGTGGAATACGCCCAATGCGGGGCAGGTCCGCTGATTAAACTGGCTAATCAGCTGGGAATAGCCTGGCACCTGCTGGCAGACGGTGATGAGGCCGGGGTTAAATACGCTAAAAACGCCAGTTCCAATGACAGTTATGATTGTGTGACACTGCTGCCGTCAGTGGATATAGAGCATTTTCTTTATGAAAACGGCTTTGCTGAGGTGTACAGGCAGAACTGCGGTCTGACCTCCACTAGAAGTGTAAATAAGAATAAAATCATTGATATGGCTATTAAAAAACGCAGTAAGCCGGGAATGGCTCTTGCCGTTGTAGATGAAGCCAGACGCCGCGGTAAAAAGAGCGTGCCGCTTCTGTTTCAGAAGATCCTTACCAGAATGCGCGGCATAGCCAACTGCAGGAAATAAAGCTGTATTACATATACACGAATGCCTGCAGTGGCGTCAGATGCTATTTTTTGTCTATGTATGTGCCGTCCGGGGCTATTTCAAAGGCCGGAGTACCGCCGTAGCTCCCGTCAGGACGGATATATGAGCCGCGTCCAGGACCATAAGTGCCGTCCGGTTTTATCGAGTATTCTCCTTCCGGACCGTATGTTCCGTCAGGGTACATCTGAAAACTTTTTCCGGGACCGTACGTCCCGTCCGGTCTTAAGGAATAGTCTCCGTCCGGCCCGTAGCTTCCGTCAGGATACATCTGTGCGGCCTGTGAAACACCGGTAAGACTGATGAAAAAGACTGCTGCTAGAGATGTTCTAATCATTCTGCACCCCCTCATGCATAATTAAACACAACATGGTGAAATACGAAATCATGAAGTGAGTATAAATCACTTTAGCATTTATAATCTTTTTTGCCATGGTGTTGTGTGACTTGTTTTTTATTTTAAGATAATTAAGAATAGAACAGTATAGTTAGTGTTTATTGTTTTATTTTTTGTTTTTTTTTCGTTTTATCCATCAGAAATCGTTTTTTTAATTGATAATAATTAATATAATTTATTGATAATTTATAATAAATAATGATATAAATGCTTAAAAAGAGTTTAAAGTAGTTACTTAGCTCAAAATTTTGACAATAAAATATTTTATATACAGTATTATAATTGCTATCATAATCGCGTATTCGGTTTTACTGTTTTTATGATGGTGAACGGAAACACGGAATGAAATACAAGAAACGGTACGGTTGAATGTACCGGTATAACTACAAAGTAATTTTGCTAGGATAATAAAAATACTACTCCAAAAGCCTTAGTTCTTCATACGACTGAGGCTTTTTTAGTTAGTGAAAGTCAATTGGATTTTTTGTAAGAGCGTGTCGTAGGTGATATAGGTAACTCTTACTGATAGTTTTGCTAAGGATCCTAAACTTTGTTAATTTTTATATGTTTAGGTTTTTGTAGAAGCAGGACTTAGTTCCTGCTTCTATTTTGATTGTTCTTCAATCTTGTTTAGAACGATCTCCAGCTCATCGGGTGATCTGATGTCATCATCCTCGTCCGCTTCTTCTTCCTCTTTAGCGACTTTTCCGTATGGTTCAGGTATTGGCAAAGGAATATCTAAAGCATTTAAAAGTTCTTTCTGAACTCCTGTAACCTCAGAATAATAAGCACCGTTTCTGAATACTGTCTGTTCAATGGAATCAAGCATCGCCAGAAGTTTGTTATCAGAATCATAGGGAAGCTGCATTCCTTTTTTGCCGGCCTGATTAACTCGCTGACGGAACATCATTCCAACAGCACAGGCTAGAAACATAACAAAAGCCTTTCCTTCAGTGGATTCATTTTTAGCTGTTCTGAATCTATTGCCACCTACAGTTTGTTTAATAACCTTAAAGACATCTTCAACTCTTTCTCTCTCATAGTAAGCTCTCCAGGCTTCAACCGCATCATCAACATCATTGGAGATTAGGATTCTAATGCCCTGGGTTAAAAGAAATTCAGCTTTCTTAATATGATTGGTGGAGTAGTTACCATTACCGTTATCTTTAAGGAAATTCTCTCTGATAGAGTTTTCCTCCTGATTCAGAGGAATATTGGCTCTAAGCTTTTCTAACACAGGCATGATCGTTCGTTTTAGAAGAGTATTTTCGCATTCTGATCTAATGTTCTTATCCAGATACAGATGCAGGTATAGTGAGGTTCTGGCCTTAACTGCTCTGCCTGTAGGAGTCTTGTCGTATGTAGGATAATACCATTCACATTTGGTGGTAAGGCAGTAGCACTGAATCTTTGAATTGTAAGAACAGTAATCCTCAAGAGCAGAATAGTTTTCAGCAATGATTTGCTTTGCAAAGGTAAAGGTGATTCTGCAGTTAACAACAAAGCCAAGTTCACTTAGAATAAGCTCGTTAATATCACGAATACTGCAGAAGCCTTTATCCGCGACAAGTATGGCTCTGCGGTTAATGCCTGTACGGATAATCTCAGAAATCAGATTTCTAACAGTAGAAACATCAGGAGTATTTCCGGTATAACATCTGTAGTACAGAGGTAGAGATGTTTCCTGGTTAACCAGCATTAAAAGGTTAATCTGCTTTAGACTGTCACCGTCCTTGTTATGCCCCCATTTCGCTTTGGTAATACCATCACTGTAGGTAGATATGGAGGTTGAATCCAGTGCGTAATAGGTGTTTATTCTACCGGATTGTGTTTTTTCTCTTTCAGTTACAAGTTCATTTAACTCAACCAGAAATCTATCAATTTCATCAGGTGTTATTCTGGAGAATAAACGTGAAATCTGAGCCGCATCCAGAGGCTTTTGAAATGGCAGTCGATGCTTTCTTGCAAAATCTTCATACAAATGAGTTGCAGAATTAGAGGTCAGATACATGTAGTAAGCAACAGATAAGAGCTTTTTGTGACGACCATACTTTTCAAATACTCTTTTAAGTGCAATTGTCAGAGGAGAATTTGCAATTACATTGTCTAAGACCCAGGTGGCACCGGCATTAAGTCTCAAGAGATTAAAAGCCGCAGTCAAAGAAATCATTTCGTCAGCAGGCTCAAAGACAAATTCAAATACCTTTTTGGCACCCTGCATTCCCTTAAATACTCTCTTTACAGTAAAGGATTTAAGTTCTGGATACTCTTCTATAAAAGCATCTGTCCATTCAATAACTCCTTCAACACCACCGCCGATAATCTTACCAACGGTCTTGTTCTGACCTGCAATACGTCTTGGCTGTTTAAGCTCTTTATCCCAGGCAATCTTATAAGTGGTTACATACCTGTATTTACCCTGACCAACAACCATTAAAGAAGGAAGTTTTGGAATCTCAACAACTGCCATAATATTACCTATATAAACATATACATTATATGTTTATATTATAATGCAAAAATAAAGGAAAAGCTTGTGTTTATGCACTTTTCCTTAAATTTTGATTCCGTTATGTGTTTAAATTAACAAAGTTACGGTCACTAAAAAAGCGGGGCTCGATGCTCCGCTTTTTTATGTCTTTTCTCTTTGATTCCCACTGCCGATAAACGCCGTTCCTCCGCAAAGCATTTCTAAAGATCATATCCAAAGCTTCTTTTTCTCCATCTTAATTCCACAACAGCTATCCTTTGAACTAATTCACACATGAAAAGAAAACAGTCTGCTAAATTTATTCTTTATTAAAATGACTTTTTCCACAAAATTTGCTAAAATTATCACCGTTTGTTGTCCAAACCTGGTTTGATTGCAATACTCATGAAATCCTATATTCCGGGAAGTGTCTCTTTATGCAGTAAAGCTTTCCATGAACAGGTCAAACTGACAAACTTTATCTGAAACAACCGGCTATTGTTTTAAAAAGGTTTATTCAGCTTTTTATGTTGTATTTTTATACAAAGGTATTTATAATGCCGACAACTGAAAAACTGGATGATATTGTTAGTTTGTATGTTTAAAGATAACACTAACAAAAATTGAATTTTAAACATCATTGGTTTTGCGATATGTAATTTATTGCAATACTTAAAATTGTTTTTTATAGATTTTAGGAGTTTATTTTGGCTAATATCAAATCTGCTAAGAAGCGTGTACTTGTAAGCGAAAGAAATCGTGTTCGTAATGTTGCTCAGCGTTCTGCTATGCGTACTGCCGTTAAGAAGGTAGTTGCTTTAATCGCTGAAGGTAAGAAGGAAGAAGCAAAGGTAGCATTCAACAATGCTCAGGTTCTTCTTGACCGTGCTGCCGGCAACGGTTTAATCCACAAGAACAAGGCTGCTCGTCATAAGTCTCGTTTAAGTGCTCAGATCAAGGCTTTAGCTTAATAACATTTCTTTAATGTTATAGTTATCAGGAAAAGGAAATTCTTCGGAATTTCCTTTTCCTCTTTCTAACATTTATAACCGGAATCTTTCCCAAGTTTAACTACCTACAATATATCTGAATAATCTATCCAGAATACATCCCCTCTTATTGCGTTCATCTGTATGCAAAATCAGTAATATAAAACTTATATATGAGTCTCAATGGAAAATATTTTAATAAAAAATGAACTTTTTACAAAAAAGGCATTCTAATTAAACAGAGCACGCAAGCTCTTCTTCATAATAATATCTTTCTTAACTCGCTTTAGCACTTTATAAGGCGAGTTTTTTATTTTTACTGCAGTATAATGGACATAACTACACTCTCTGCGAACATGAATGATGCTACTCAGAAGAATTAATCTGCCTCAGGCAAATAATTTATAATTTTAGACTTCCCTGCCCGACCATATAAATACACCTATAAGTCAAACTAACCATATACAATTCCAATCACACCTTATTCTCTCTTTTAAAGAAATCTGATTCGAATGACCTCAGTTTTTTGATTTCTTTAGTAAATCCTGCACACTCATAAATAAAGCCGGCATAAATACACATCATTCTGATGCGCTCCATAAAATAATCATTACGATGATATCTACTCTTCACATATGAATCCACTTTATGATTTATATAGCATTCCTTAGCATCATCCGTAAAATTTCCCCCTTCTGTTAAAAAATCTATAGTTGTCCTGAAAATCGCTCTAGTACCATGCAGACAGAATTCATTCTTAAAATTTTTCACAAGGGTTTTTCTGAACAGAGCCAGTACAGTTCCCGGTCTATACCTCATAAAAAGAACACTGCAGTTCAACACCATTTCGTAAATAAATGACGGTACAGGTATTCTGAAATCAGCAGCATCTCCCTGTCTGGTACATTTTGTTTTAATATATACGCCGTCAGTAATCTCCGGTTTTTTCCTATACTGAGTCTTCACAGCATCTATATAATTCAATGTTTCAGTTATCCTTGTTGCCAGAATAAAATGCAGAACTAAAAAATAGTACAGTTCCGGCTTAATCATCACCCTTATTCTGCTGAAAAAATAAGAAATTTCTTCTTTTGCCTGATGCCTGTCTATCCACTCATCACAGTTAAGAGCCGGTCTTACAGTATGTTTAAATCTAGTTATCTGCGAAAGATATTTCGAAAAAGGATTGTTGCTGATTATTTCCATCCTCTCCATCCAGGAGAACACAATATTAACTGAATAGCAGTACTGATAATCAGTTGAGCTCTGAATCCTGAATCTGCTGATGAATTCATAATCAATGCTTTTTACCTTCAGACTCATCCAGTTATCCATCCCGTTTTCACACAATTTAGAAAACACCGCCCGGAATGAACTGATATAGTTTCTGATGGTCCATTTTTTCAGATTCTTTTCTTTAAAATACATATTTATAGCGTCTTTTAATGTCAGATCATCATATTTATCATCAACCTGCATAATGTTCCGGTTATTAAGCACAACATGCATTTTTCGTTTATTTAGAAATTCCAAGAATTCAACCAGTTCATCCTTTGTCAATTCAATACTGAAGGTTCCGCTTATTAAAATTCTCTTCTTATCGTCAACCATTTTCATTGAATCCTCAATATTAATTAAAACAGGAAATTATCTTAATAGACTCATAGTCAGATATTGTGAACAGCAGTTTTTTACCTTTTGTAAAAATTTTCAGATAATCAAAAATAAGTTTGAACTTTTCTAATCATCTTCTATCTAATAAAGAAGTTAAGCTAATTAAACTTGTTTTTCTCCTTCATATAAGTGCTTTACTCAGGCCACGGTTATAACAGGAACCGTGGCTTTTTTTATGCCTTGAAAAAAATCTTTTATCAAAGATATCAACATATTCACAACTATTCAATGTAGATAAGTATGTTAATTACTCCGACAATATCCATCTGTTTCTAATAACTCATGCCTTTTAGAAATATCCATACTTTAAACTAGCTATATTGCTGCCTGTCAGAACAATACGACATTATTCTACATATATAGTTCATAGGTTAAAAACAGGTTGCCCACAATCTTATTTACATACAAGAGGATATTTCAAAGAATAAATGCGATATTTCTCAAAAAAAATAAAAGACTATTCACATTTAATATATGACATAACTGCTTTTAGTTTATACTGATTAAAATTTTTTAGAATTTGAATGAACTTTTTATAAATTCATGTATCTAATATAATACCTGCGAAACGAAGATGTGATGTTTACTAATCTTTGTTTTTCATTCCGTGTTTTCGGTCATCATTCCATATTATGATGACCGTTTTTTTTGGAAAAAAACACAGCTTCTATTTGGCTGAGTAACCGGACAAGTTTAATATCCATCCTCAGTTTCACACCTGCTGCGGTATTTCCTATGAACCACATACTATTTTAAGCCGCAATTTTCTGATAAGTTTTTTTTCATCTGAAAAATGTCTGCCGGAATTTTCCGTTTTAAATACCCCGTGAACCGCTACCGGGATATTATTACCGTTATAAATCACCGGATGAAGTATACGCACATACAAAGGTACTCCGTACTCTTTCCACAACTGCTTCAAAACCTGGCTGTGTGCCCTTCTTTGAGGTTTCAGCTTCAGAGCACCTGCCGGATGAAACTGAATCTTCAATCTTCCTTCCGGAAAATCCTCTAAATCATAAAAATCAGTAACCTCTACAAATTCAGGCTGCTCTCTGCAATCAACAGCAGATGAATCCGGTACGCTATATAATGCCTCATCACAGTCATTCAACTCATCAAGATAAATCCGCACATTTCCCACAGTAACCGCATCACCAGGCTGCATAACAAGTTCATCAAAGTCTTTTTCATCAATTACGGGAACTACTATCAAATGATTACGGTAAACTGATATTCCATATTCACCGGCGTTTAGAAACGATTTAGCATCATTTGAGCAGTCAGCAAACTTCATTATTTCAGCAAGCTGAATTCTTGATACTGTTATACCGAAATATTTCTTTAAAAAATAGCGTATAAGAGAGGCTTTGTAAACAGAGCCTTTTTTTTCCGCCAGTTCATTAACTTTAGGGAAACTTAGTCCGGGGCCGGCATAACGAATGTGATTAACCGGTTTTTCAATAAGCTCTGCAAGATAATCATCCAGAAGCTGTAAATCATCTCTTAAATTCTCGGAAACCCGCACTGCCCCAGTAACAATCTGGGGAAAACGACGTTTAATAACCGGAACCACCTCATGACGGAGAAAATTACGATCAAATTTAGTATCACTGTTGGTAGGATCGGTCACAAAAGAAAGGTGTCTCCCATGACAGTACTGCTCAACTTCAATCCTACTGATATTAAGCATAGGGCGCACCAGTCTCCCCGAAGCAAAAGGCTGAACCGGAGGAATAGCACTTATTCCGGTTATACCGCAGCCCCGTACCAGAGCCATAAGCATTGTTTCAATTAAATCATCAGCATGATGAGCAGTGAATAGCACATGATAAGGAGAATTCACATATTTTGCCAGAGCCCTGTATCTTGCCTCTCTGGCATTAGCCTCTACAGAACCCTCGTGAGAAACCTGCACATGTTCAACATGATATTCTATCCCTAGAGAGTGGCATTCTTTACCGCAGAATATGGCCCATTCGTCCGCCACCTGCTGCAGATGATGATGTACATATACCGCCTGAAGACTCAATGCTTCACATGCATCGGCATTTTCTCTTGCAAGCTGCAGCAGCATTCTGGAATCAGCTCCGCCGCTGAGTGCCACTACCCAGTGACATTTTCCGCATGCTGAAAAATCAGCCTTGGCTGCTATACCGGCTATCTGCCGCAATTCCTCATCATTACCACCAAGCATTTGTCTTTTCCACGTAAATTAAATAAAACCGAGAGTCTCTCATTCAAACAAAAATTCCTGATAAAAGGAATACCTCGTAATTCCGGTTATCTGTATATCAAATAAAGAATTAAAAATAGTAGCTATTATTTGATAGTCTCCAAAATAATAAAGCTCTCATTTATTTCCGCAATCCGGATTACTGTTTATTTATCATAATCCGCTGGAATGAGAGCTTTTTAAAAATCATACATTCATCAGGCAAAGCGTCCTGATGATATATACACAGGTAAGGAATTAACAGTAGCCGAAGGACATCAGCTTCTTATAACGGTTTTCAAGCAACTGGTCAATTGACTGCATTCTGAGCTGGGTAAGATCCATCACGAGTCTCATCTTAAGATTTTCAGCCATGGTCTGATAATCACGGTGTGCACCGCCGAGAGGCTCTTCAACGATATTATCAATAAGCTTGAGTTCCTTTAAAGCTGTAGCTGTAATGTTCATCGCTTCAGCCGCCAGATTTGCCTTGTCGGCACTCTTCCATAAAATAGAGGCACAGCCTTCAGGAGATATTACTGAATAAGTAGAATACTGCAACATATTCACTCTGTCACCTACACCGATAGCGAGAGCGCCGCCAGAACCGCCTTCACCGATTACTGTGCAGACAATAGGCACTCTCAAAGCACTCATCACCTTAAGATTTCTGGCAATGGCTTCAGCCTGCCCGCGTTCCTCAGCACCTACACCTGGATATGCCCCCGGAGTATCAATAAAAGTAATGATTGGCAGATTGAATCTTTCAGCAGTCTGCATTAATCGTAATGCCTTTCTGTATCCTTCTGGTCTCGGCATACCGAAATTTCTTAATGTTCTCTGCTGAACATCACGTCCCTTCTGATGACCGATAACCATAACTGATTCACCATCAAGACGGGCAATACCGCCAACAATGGCACTATCATCAGCATAAGCTCTGTCACCATGGAATTCTTCAAAATCAGTGAAGATATTTTCAATATAATCCAGAGTATAAGGTCTTAACGGATGACGTGAAAGCTGGGAGATCTGCCAGGCACCAAGATTGGAAAAGATCTTGCTGGTGAGCTCCACCTGCTTCTTTTTCATTGACTCAATTTGATCAGTAAAGTCCAGACTATCACCGATATTTGTACTAACCTTCTTTAATTCCTCTATATGAGCTAAAATCTCAGCAATAGGCTGTTCAAAATCAAGATAATCCATATTCATATCACGATACCTCATCTCTAAAGAGAATTATATACACCTGAATATTCAACTAATTAATAAGAGCCCTGACCTTTAGTTATCATATCAAATCTCGAATCCGGCATCCGCCGGAAAAAAGCCGGCTTTTGCAGGCATATCCGGATTTTAAGGCTGCTTATTTCTGTATGGAACAACTAAACGGTGTACCTAAAAATAAAAAAATCTAAAATTACATCATTTTAAACTAAACAGGCATGAATTTCGACATTTTTATGTCACTTAATACATCCATGTGACACTCTCCTAACTTTAACGGCTGTAGAAGTATCTGGGATCCTCTGAAATAACTGGCTCCATGATTATCCTCCTGATGCCTGTTTCATCAGCCTTAAATAATCCGGATTTAACCACAAAACTTCTGTAAAACAGGCTGACGGAATTTCTCCCTCCCGCTGTCCGTTACCTCAACATGAGTCAGCCGGAGCTTCATTGTTTTTACTCAGCCGAATAAATCATTTCAACCTTGTTATTAACATAATATTCCAATGTATCTATGAGAGAGTCCTCAGGGGTAACATAATACTGGGTAGGCACAGACATAATGGAACTGCCGTTATCAATGGCAAGTTCAAGTCTGACATTCCCCCTCTGCCCCTGAACCATGTTTTTCACCTTTTCAAAAATACTTCTGTCCGCAAGCTGTGAGGTCTTTATATAAAGTCTCATGGCCATAGCCAGCTTTTCTCTCATGGAGGTAATGGTTTCAACCCGATCTATAAAGATCTTTTTCATTTTTTCTCTTTCATCGTAACCGATTCTTCCGGAAACAACCACCAGTGTGTTTAAAAAGAGCTTATCCTCGAATTTAGATATCTGATCACGCCACAGCGTAAACACCATGCGTCCGGTGTTATCCATGACTACTCCTCTTAAAAGGTGATCCCCCTTACTGGTAACGCTGCGCTTCAGCTCTATCAGTATCCCCGCCACCGTCGCCACAGGTCTCTCAGAACCGAAACCGCCGTATGAAGGAACCACGGCAGATATCTTGCTTACGTGGAAATAATCTATTTCACTCAGATATCTTGATAACGGGTCTATAGTCAGGTAGAGTCCTAATGTCTCCACCTCACCCTGAAGCAGTTCCTGATCAGAGAACGGTCTGCTGAACTGATAATCAGGATCCTTGAATTCCACAGCTACATCCGCAAACATATCAATATAGCCGCTCTGCTTTTCCTTGGATGAGGCACTGCAAAGATTCAATGCCAGATCAAGTGAGGAAAGCAGTGTACTTCTGTCCTTCGGACTACGGCTCGGACCGATTTTATCGAGAGCCCCGGATTTAATCAGAGCCTCCAGTACTCTTCTTGATAGATGGCGGTTATCCACACGACGGCATAAATCAAAGATGTTCTTAAAAGGTCCGTTTCTTCTTTCAGCCATAATCGCCTCCACAGGCAGGTCACCCACACCTTTTACAGCACTCAGACTGAATACGATATGCCCCTGGTCATTTACGATGAAGAACGTTTCCCCTTCATTAATGTTTGGCGGATCTACCGGAATCTTCAAACGGCGGCATTCATTTACAAAGACTTCTATTTTTTCGGCATTGGCCTTTTCAGATGACATCATGGCCGCCATAAACTCGGCAGGATAGTGAGCTTTCAGCCAAAGAGTCTGCAGAGTAACCAGCGCATAGGCCGCAGAGTGTGACTTGTTGAAGCCGTACATAGCGAACTTTTCCACCTGATCGAAAATTTTCATGGCCTTATCGACAGAAATAATGCCCTTTTTCTCAACACCTTCAGCATAGGTAACACGGTGCTTCGCCATAACCTCAGGCTGTTTTTTACCCATAGCTCGGCGAAGTATATCGGCGCTGCCGAGAGAGTATCCTGCCAGCACCTGTACAATCTGCATTACCTGTTCCTGATATACGATAATACCGTATGTCGGACCCAGTACCGGCTTCAAATCCTCATGCTGAAAGTCCGGATGCGGATAGGCTATTGGTTCATTTCCTCTTTTACGGTCAACGAAGTTGTCCACCATGCCGCTACCGAGAGGACCGGGACGGTATAGTGCCACCAGAGCAATCATATCTTCAAAGCAGTCAGGCTGCATTTTTTTAATAAGCTCTCTCATACCGTTGGATTCAAGCTGGAACACCGCCGTGGTTTCAGCTGAACGCAGAAGTTCAAAGGAGAGTTCATCCTTTAAATCGATTCTGCTAATATCCACAGCTGCCTCATTACGCTGTTTCAACCGTTTATTAATCATATCAACAGCCCAATGGATTACCGTAAGAGTTCTCAACCCCAGGAAGTCGAATTTAACAAGACCAGCCTCTTCTACGTCATGCTTATCAAACTGGGTTTTAAAATCACCACCTTCCTCATCACACATAAGAGGAGCAAAATCAGAAATTACTGTCGGTGAAATAACCACACCGCCGGCATGCTTACCATGAGAGGTAGTCACACCTTCAAGTTTCAAGGCAATATCTATGATATAGCGATACTCTTCATCATTTTCATACTTATCGATAAACTCCTGTACCCGGTATTCCTCCTTCTTCGGATCCCGTCCGAGAGTCGCCTTTAAAGAGACGTCCGGTTTGGTCATGATGAGTTTGGATAAGTTGTCACCGAAACTATAGCTTTTTCCCAGAGCACGGCACACACTCTTTACGGACGCCTTGGCAGCCAGAGTACCGAAGGTAATAATCTGTGATACTGAGTTTCTGCCATATTTTGAAGCAACATATTCGATAACCTTGCCGCGGTTATCCATACAGAAGTCAACGTCGAAGTCCGGCATGGATACACGTTCAGGATTAAGGAATCTTTCGAAGAGAAGATCATAAGGCAGAGGGTCGAAATCTGTAATTTTAATGGCATAAGCCACCAATGAGCCGGCACCTGAACCACGCCCTGGACCTACCGGAATGTTATTATTCTTTGACCACTGGATAAAGTCCATCACTATAAGGAAGTATCCGGGGAAGTCCATGGTTATGATTACGTTTAACTCTATTTCTAGACGTTCAAGATACCGCGGTTTATTCTTTTCTCTTTCCTTTTCATCCGGATAAATCACCGCTAGTCTTTCATCAAGACCTTTATATGCCTCTTTTCTCAAATACTCCGCATCGGATAAATCACCTGTAGGGAATTTTGGCAGATAATTGGTACCAAGTGACAGCTCAACATTACATCTTCTGGCTATCTGCAAAGTGTTCTCCACAGCCTCGGGAATATCCTTGAAAAGCTCACACATTTCCTCAGGTGAACGCATATACATATTGTCAGTATACGGATGAACCCACTTGCTGTTATGAATGGTTACCTTATCCTGAATGGCCACTCTGACACGATGTATCTCAAACTCCTCTCTGACAGCAAACATAACAGGATTAGTCGCCACAACCGGTACATTATCCGCAAGTGATTTCTGCAGAACTATACCGATGTATTCCTCCTCATCAGGGAGCCCAGCACGGGATATCTCAAAATAAAGCCTGTTCGGAAAACACTCCTTGTAATAGCTTAAACGTTTCTGATAAAGATCCTCCCTTCCGGCAAGCAGAAATTTGGCCAAATCACCGTTCAGACCGCCTGAAAGCATGATAACCCCGTCACTGTACTTTTTCAGCCAGCTGAGATTAACCCTGAATACATGATCAAGTGCCCCCTGCTGATAACCGTATGACTGCAAATCAACAATATTGCGGTAACCGGTAAGATTAATGGCATAAAGCTTTATTCTGAAAAAAAACTTTTCCGTGGCATTCTTTTTGGTATCATCATAGACATTGAGTTCAATACCGAAAATCGGCTTTACCCCGGAACCCATACCGCATTCATACAGTTTAACGGCATTACACTGGTTCATTAAATCTGTAATGGAAACGGCATCCATACCGAGATTTTTAGCTGTATTAACAACCTTTTTGACATCCATTAATCCGTCACACATGGAATAATCAGTATGGACATAGAGATGAACAAACCTGCTATCTGACATGAACGCCCCCGTATTATTGTCAAAAAAGTCGAGATTCCATTTTAGCAACTTTTCCAGGAATCTTAAAATCAAAAAAAATATGATTAAAAATACAAATTCAGGTATAACGCTGACCAACGAAATAAGCAAACCGGCCACAGCTTATGACATATTCCTGCCGGATGTATAGAAAAACGACGTAGCAGTTTCTCTATGCATCCGGTACACACTCCGCATAATAACAGATGTTTTTACTGAATACTCTATCCTGAATTATGACAGGGTAAAAATCTCCTCCTCAACCCGGACAATCCCCTGCTCGAGAATCTCTCTTACAGGCCGGTAGGAACAGCGGTACTGATTAGGTATAAGGCCGAATTCTTTAATGGCCTGAAGATGCGCAGCCGTCGGATACCCTTTATGTGAGGCAAAACCGTATTCCGGATAGCGTCTGTCAAGTTCAATGAGCTGCCTGTCTCTTGTAACCTTGGCAATAATAGAGGCAGCACTTATTTCCTTTACCAGCATGTCACCTTTAACTACTGCTATTGCGGGTATTCCTAGATTACGAGGAATCTTATTACCGTCTACAAGTACCATTTCCGGTTCTGTTTTAAGTGCTGCCACAGCCCGCTCCATAGCCAGCATGGAGGCCCACAGAATATTGAGTTTATCAATTTCCGCCGGCGTAGCTTCACCGATTCCCACTGCCAGAGCTTTTTCCATGATAACGTCAAAAAGGGCATCTCTTTTCTTTTCAGTAAGTTTTTTGGAATCAGTCAGACCTTCAATAGGATTGTCTGGATCCAAAATAACCGCCGCCGCAACAACATTACCGACTAAGGGACCTCTTCCCACCTCATCAGTACCTGCATAAACAGCCTTATCGCCTAAAGGATAAACAAAAGGAACGGTTTCTTTAGTTTTAACCATTTTTGATACCAACCATAAATAGAACACACAGCAGTGTGCTTGAAACGAAATATACTTTTCTGGAGAAATCAGGTAACTCCGGCCAATATAATATATAGGTTAATGAATAAAACTAAATATGTCATTATATGAGATCATATTTACCGGAAGCTACAGACATTCTGAAAGGGTATGCCGGACTGCAGATTCTACAGTCTACCCGGCATCCTGATTAAGAGTAGATACCTTCTGCTCAGTGACTTTCCTTAATGATTCCGCGTTTTCAGGTGAAGCTTCACCGTTACTCATGTTTTCTCCATGACTTTCGGTAGCAGAATCAGGGGTATTCTCGTTCATCATCCTTTTTTCTCTGTCGGCAATTACTTTGAATACAGCTGCTGCGGCAAGTCTATCAGAATCAAGATTAAGAAGTTTATGCAGTCTGTTAAACTCCATAAACAACTTACGGTTATCGGAAATAAAGATTTTATTAATTTCCCTGATTATATTAGTAGGATTGCAGTCATCCTGAATCAGTTCTGGAACAATCTTTCCCCCGCTCAGAAGATTAGGCAGCGAAAACATATCCACCTTAAGCATTTTCCTGCCGATCATTGCCGTAATATTACTTACAATGTAGCATACGACCATGCTTTTATTAAGAAGCATTGCCTCCAATGTTGCCGTGCCGGAGGCTATCATCAGGGCGTTGGAGGCACTCATAACCTCCTTGGATCTGCCAACCCAGATGGTCAAAGGAATATTCGGAGCATGCTTCTGCCATAATCTGGAAATAAGCTCCGCCTTTTCCCTAGTAGTGGCAGCACTTATAAAACGCATAACCGGGTAACGTTTCTGCAGACCGTATGCAGCTTCTGCAAATTCAGGTGTTAAAAAGGTAATCTCTGCCTTTCTGCTACCTGGAAGGATACCTACAACCTGATTGCTTTTCATGGCTTCATCAGAAAAATTAAGAGCCAGTCTTGCCGCATTCATCGGCACGTTCATCGGTATCTCTCTAGCCAGACGATGACCGACATATGTGCACGGCGCATCATACTTAGCATAAAAGTCCTTTTCAAACGGAAGTATCGACAGCACCATATCGGTTGCCGCCTTTATTTTATGAATTCTGCTTGGACGCCAGGCCCATATGGAAGGACTGACATAATGAACTGTGGAAATACCTGCATTTTTCAGTTTTAATTCCACATGAAGATTAAAATCGGGAGCATCTATCCCCACATAAACTACCGGATGAAGCTCCTTCAGAGTTTTTATCAGATTGCGCCGGATATAGAGAATTTTCGGCAGGGACTTGATAACCTCACCAATCCCCATAACCGCTAGATCTTCCATATCAAAAAGCTGTCTGCCGCTGTTCCCGGCTGCCTGACGCATTTTCGGACCGAAAACGCCAATGAATATAGCGTCATGATCCAGACTGCGAATAGCTTTTATAAGCCCTTCACCAAGAGCATCACCTGATGACTCACAGGCAACCATGGCATACAGGTGACAATTTGCACCCTTCATACTGCCGGAATCTGCTACAGATTTATTTTCCATATCTATCGGCATATCCCGCGGGTACTGTCCTTAAGGAAATCTATTAAAAGTTGTACAGACGGTTCCTGCTGACACAAAGGTTCAAGCTTTTCAATTGCCTCTTCAATGGTCTTACTGTCTTTGTATATGATTACATATGCATGACGGATTGTTGCAATAGATTCCTGACTGAATCCGCGACGATGCAGACCTTCCTTATTGATACCGAAAGGTTTAGCATAATGACCGGCGGCCATAACAAAAGGAGGAACATCCTTATTAAGAGCTGCCATACCTGCAATAAACGCATGATCACCAACTCTTCCGAACTGGTGAATTGCTGCCAAACCGCCGAATATAACCCAGTTACCGATATGCACGTGACCAGCCAGAGTTGCATTGTTGGCAAAAATACAATCATCACCGACAACGCAGTCATGAGCAACATGAACATTAACCATGAACAGATTACGGCTACCTACCTTGGTAAGTCCCTTATCCTGAACGGTACCGCGATGAAAGGTACAGTGCTCACGGATAACATTGTCATCACCAATCTCAAGATACGTTTTTTCACCGGCGTATTTCTTGTCCTGGCAGTCTTCACCAATGGTAGCATACTGAAAAATTCTGTTGCGCTTACCGATCTTCACAGGCCCCTTTATTACGCAGTGAGAAGCAATGGAGGTGTTTTCGCCTATCTCAACTTCAGAGCCTATAATGGTCCACGGACCTACACTTACACCAGGACCGATTACCGCATCTTCACTGACGATGGCTGTTGAATGTATAACCGCACTTTTATCAATCATAGCTTCCCATCCCTGATAGTTAAGTTAAATCATTAACCCTTACGCTTTGCGCACATAAGATCTGCAGAGCAGACTACTTCGCCATCTACTGAAGCAACGCCTGTAAATTTAGCAATACCACGTCTTTCCTTGAGATATTCAACCTCAAGAACCAGCTGATCACCAGGAACAACAGGTCTCTTGAAACGGGCGTTATCGATTGAAGCAAAATAGTAGAGTTCATCAGCTGCAGGCTTACCTACCATGGTAAAAGCCAAAATACCTGTGGCCTGAGCCATAGCTTCGAGAATCAGCACTCCTGGCAGAACAGGTTTACCCGGGAAATGCCCCTGGAAAAAAGGTTCATTAAATGAAACATTCTTTATGGCACGGAGAGTTTTATGTTCACCTTCTGTGCAGTAATCAAGAACTCTATCCACCAAAAGGAACGGATAGCGATGTGGCAAAAGATTTAATATTTTCTGAATATCTAGTTCTTTCTGTGTAGTACTCAATTGTTTATTCCTTATCTTGATTACCTGTCAATTCCGCAACTTTGGCCTCAACTCCGACCAAACGCTTATAAATTTTTTCAATCTGATACATGCGTGCCTGTGTTCTGAACCAGGTTGATGCTTCCTGTACAGGCAAAAATGACTGATATTTTCCGGGTTTCTTTATATTTGAACCGACCTGACCTAAAATATGTACGCCATCGCATATTGAAATATGACCGTTAAATACAGATGTACCGCCTATAATACAGTATTTACCGATGGTTACACTTCCGGCAACAACTGTAGCTCCGGCTATTGCTGTACCGAAACCTATCTTATCGTTATGCGCAATCTGTACTTGATTGTCTATTATAACATTATCTTCTATTACTGTGTCATCAATTGCACCGCGATCGATTGTGGTAGAAGCCCCGATCTCCACATCGTTACCGATAACGACACGTCCCACCTGAGGTATCTTTATCCAGCGACCGGCGTCATTTGCATAACCGAAACCGTCAGAGCCGATTACGGCACCTGACTGGAACAGACAGCGTTCACCGACAACACAGTTGTGATAGATGCTGACATTGGCCCATAACTTGGTATCCCTGCCGATTACGGTTCCCTTACCGATAAAGCAGTTAGCACCAATCTGTGCACCTTCGCATATACGGGCATCCGCCTCGATTACAGCATTGGCTCCTATGGAAACATTCTGTTCAATGATAGCGGTACTGTCGATAACTGCACTCGGATGAATTCCTGTGGCACTTCTCGGAGTGGTATCAAAAATCTGAGCCACCCTAGCAAAGGCTATATATGGAGATTTAACCACAATAAAATTTATATGTGCATCCGGAGTAACCGCATTTTCCTGAACAATCACCGCACCGGCTTTTGTTTCGGAAAGATATTTATGCATTTTTTCATCGGACAGAAAGCTAATCTCATTAGCTTTGGCAGTGGCAAGATTGGCCACACGATCAACTTCATGGTTGCCGTCGCCAATGACCCTGCCGCCGACTCTTTCTGCAATTTCAGAAACTTTCATATATAAGAACCCCTGCTAACTATCGACATAATATTATTAATAAAAACTGACAGACCTGCTGTCAGTTTAATTTATTTTATAAATACAAATATAAGTTACTTAGCCTTGCTTACAGCATCGATAACCTTTTCAGAAAGATCGATTGAGTCGTTGGAAATATATAGTAAGCTTTCAGCACGGATAACCACATCGATGTTGTTCTGCTTGGCAACATTCTTAATGGCTTCTTCAATCTTCTTGTCGATTTCAATCTTTTCCTTAACCATCATCTTCTGCTGCTCCTCTCTGAGTTCACTGAACTTCACCTGGAATTCAGTCTGAAGAATCTGTAATTCACGCTGCTTCTTAGCTCTAGCTTCATTATCAAGCTTAGGGTCATTTAAAGACTTCTGCAATGATTCACCCTGGCTCTGTAATTTTTCAACAGCCTTGCTCTTTGACGCAGTAGCCTTATTTACTTTGTCCTCAGCAGCCTTAGCCTGCGGAATCTTGCTGTAAACGTATGGTACACTAACAGTACCAATTTTGCTGTCGGCGCATGCATCTGTAAAAGCAACTGAACCCAGTACCAAAGAAACACCCATAGCTAAAGCTGATAATGACTTTAACATAATTACTCCTAAATAAATAAATCAAAACATGAGAATTTTCTCATTTTATTGAGTTTTAACAAAATATGCCAACTTTCTGTATTTGAAAAGTTTAACAGTAAAAAATTGCGATGTTTATAGATAATAATATCTTTACACCTTTGTCTCCACTTACAGAACTTTCATTCCAGCGGGCGTACACCTGGTCGCTCTGAAACATCACAGATGCTGACACCATGTGTTCTTTATCCTGTTAGATATAAAAATTCTGTAATAATTCCGTATTCAATAAACTTTTTATTACTGATTAAACCTTAAATCATCCTTGAAAAGTGAATTCTCTATCCGTATAAAAACTCTCTCCCCGTATATATTAGAAGGTTCTCCCCAAAGTAAAGGTAAAGATTTCCGTCCGGTCGCCTTCCTTCTTCTTCAGAGGGTTTGCCAGTGTCACACCGATAGGTCCCATAGGAGACATCCATACAATGGAGGCACCGTATGAAGCTCGATAGTACTTCGGATCAGAGTAATCATACATATATTCACAATTGCCCAGACACTGCTTCACATAATCAGGGTCATAGGTAGTATCCCACAGAGAACCAGCATCCACAAACAGGGTGGTTCTAAGCTTGCTCTCATATCCTTCCGAAGCAAATGGTGTAGGTACAACCAGCTGCAGACTGGCAACCGCCATAGCATTACCGCCGATGGCATTTTTGGTGGCGACTACACCGTTATTACCGAGAAGCGTGTAATCATAAAGAGCCCGCGGGCCGACAGAATTATATTTAAACCCTCTCAACCAGTCACCGCCACCGAGGTAATAGTTTTCGAAGAACGGCAGCACCTGTTCATAACCGTTCTTGGTACCATAACCGTTGCCGTAGCCTAATTTACCGCGGAAATTGATGATGTAGTTGCGTTCTTTGTCCAGCGGCCAGAAATGAGTGGTCTCCACTGAGGTCTTATAGTACTGCGTGTCTGAGGCAGGAACAGCTACAGACAGATTCACCCATTGTCTGTTTCCTGATGTAGGAAACACGCCACGGTCCAGATAGTTTCTTGAATACCCCAGAGTGGCTACATAGTTTTCAAAGGTAATCTTGTTATCAGAATCCTCCTCGGAGTACATATCCCAGAACTTCTGTATCTGTTCAAAGGAGTTGGTCTGGGAAAGACGGTTGTTCTCATAGGATATGCCGTATCTGATGAAATTATGTTCGTCCAGCGGATAACCGAGATTTAAACCGCCACCCCAGCGGGTATTAGTATAGTCAACCAGATTAGCGTCACCGGCCTCAAACTTTTCGTAAAAGACGTTACCACCGAGAGATATACCATCGATAGTAAAATACGGGTCGTCATAACTCAGCTGAATTTTACGGTCATACTTATTGGTATTAAGCTCTATAGCTGCTCTGCCACCGTATCCTAAGAAGTTATTCTGGGAGATTTCACCATTAAGAGTAATACCGGTCTCCGTACCGAAACCGATACCGGCCTTGATTGATCCTGTCGGTCTCTCCTTCACTGTAGTCACCAGTTCGACAGTGTCCGGTTCGGAACCGCTCTTTTTAGGCTCCATTTCAACTGATTCGAAGAAACCCAGCTGATTCAATCTTTCCTTTGATGTGTTGATAGCTTCATTTGACAGCCAGGTACCGTCCATCTGTCGTATTTCACGACGGATAACTTCATCAGTGGTAATGCTGTTGCCGACGATTTTTACATTGGTAACATATATACGGCGTCCAGGTTCCACGTGAAAATTAATATCAACTATCTTATTTTCATCATCAATCTCAGTGAAAGCTTTAACCTTGGTGTAGGCATAACCGAATTTACCCATGTAATTAGCCAGAATCTCTTCAGCATGAGAAACCTGAGCCGCATTGTATGTATCCCCCTTTTCCAAAGGAATAATCTTCAGCATTTCACCTGCATGGCCGTACGTCTCACCGAGAATTCTGAAAGAATTAAGCTGATACTTCTCCCCTTCCTTAACAGATATACTAACGTATACCCCTTTACGATCCGGAGTAACCTCAACGCGGGTTGATTCTATATTGAAACGGACGTAACCGCGGTTCATATAGTATGAGCGCAGAGTTTCCAGATCGCCATTAAAACGCTGACTGTAGAAATTTCTGTTTGCCAAAAAATTCCACCACGGCACAGAATCACGGAGTTCAAACTGTCCGAGAAGCTTTTCTTCACTGAAAACCTTGTTACCGACTATGTTGATCTGGTCAATTTTGGCATTAACACCTTCAACCAAATTAAACTTAACGTCAACACGGTTACGAGGCAGATATACCAGAATAGTGTTAACCTTGGCCTGATAACGGCCCATGCTGTGATAATAATCCTCAAGTGATGCTTCAAGTTCCTTGAGTGTAATCACATTAAGAGTTTCACCCACCTTCACGCCCTGAGCATTGATAATTTCAGATATCTGATCCGATTTTATGGCATCATTACCCGCATAAGTGATATTTACAATAGTAGGTCTTTCTTTTACATCAATGGTTAAAACACCGTTCTCATTAATGTATGCCTTAACCTCATCAAAGTTATGGGTGGCATAAATCTTCTTCAGTGACTGGGAAATGTCATCCTTGGTTACCACATCCCCAACCTGAATAGGCATGGCCAGAAGAACAGCCCCCTTGGTTACACGATACAGTCCCTTAACCCTGATATCTGTAATCTGCATGACCGGTCCGCGACCTTTGTCAGTATCGTCAGCAGCATATACCTGCTGACCGGCAAACCAGGGAGCGGCCATACAAATGGCCAGTAAACTGCGCTTAAAAAAAGAATTTATCATTTTCTTAGTATATATTTTTATTGTCCGTGTTACAAACCGTAATAAATGTCATTAAAAACGGCCAGTACCATAAGTGACATAAGCAGGCACATTCCCAGAATCAGCAATTTTTGCATTATTGCCGGACTTAAAGGCTTGCCTCTTACGCCCTCAATTATATAAAACATTAGATGACCGCCGTCCATCACCGGAATAGGCAGTAAATTCAGCAATCCAAGATTGACGCTGACCATTGCTATAAAACCTAAATAGAAAACCAGCCCGAGTTTCGCGGTAAATCCAGCTCCCTTGGCAATTCCTATAGGTCCAGAAACATTCTTTATTGAGAGATCACCGGTGAAAAACTTCTTAATGACCTCAAAAGTTACAACCCCCATTCTGACTGTTTTGGTTGCGCCCTTCACAACTGCAACAAAAGGATTATACTTTCTTTCAAAGAATACTTCCTTAATTTCCTCTCCTCTAGGCGACAGTCCGGCAAAACCGTATCTTTTTTCCGGTTCCCCCTCCTTCTGTGCCCCGGTTTTAACCTCCGGGCGTAAATCAAGTGTAACCTGAGCTCTTTCACGCTCCACTACAACCCTGATGTTTTTATCCGGAGATGATCTGACGACTTCACTGAATTCCCTCCATGAGGTGTATGGTCTGCCGTCAAATGAAATAAATTTGTCTCCGACCTTAAAACCTGCTTTATCAGCGGCAGAACCGTCCATAACCTGAGCCACCTCATTAATAATTCTGCCCCTCAGCGGACTGATTCCGAGTAATCCCAGAATATCCCCGTTTCTCGGGTCTATCTCCCAGGACTTAAGATTCAGATCAACATTTTTATGAGTACCGCGTCCTAGGTCTGTAACGAGCTCAAGAGAAACCTTTTCCTCACCGACATGACTGACAAGTTCATATATAGTATCCTCCCAGTCTGTCACCTCGACTCCGTCTACGGCAACTATCAAATCCTCACTGGCAATACCGGCCTCTGCAGCAACACCATGAGAGTCGGTGATATCTATTACCGGCTTAAAATCAGGAATACCGTATATAAAGGTAAATGTATAAAGAAACCAGGCAAGTACAATATTAAAAAAGGGACCGGCAAACACAATAAGAAATTTCTGCCACAGTTTCTTTTTGCAGAAAGCTTCACTCTCGTTTCTCTCTGGTTTAACAGCGGCCTTTACAGCATCAGCAGATTCATTAGATGATTTTTCGCCGCTTTGTTTTTTTTCCGGATCACCGCTGTCATCCTCTTCCCCGAACATCTTGACATAACCGCCGAGAGGAACGGCGCACAGGGCATATTCCGTCCCCTTACTATCATGAAAAGAAAAGAGACGGGGACCGAATCCTAAAGCAAAACGCTCAACATAGACCCCGCACATTCTGGCAACAATAAAATGCCCGGCCTCATGAACAGCAATTAGTATGCCCAGAGCCACCACAAAAAAGAAAATGCTGATGAAAATAGTAGTCACTGCAACTCCTAAAGTAATGCCAGCTCGTTATATGCATATGATCTGGCAAGAGTATCAACATTTAATATTGATTCCAAGTCAGGAGCATTCACCGCCGCAAAATTACCGGCAACCTTGGCACATACCTTGTAAATATCGGTATATTTAATCTTATTATCAAGGAAAGCATAAACCGCCACTTCATTCGCCGCATTAACGGCAGTGGTCATAGCCTGAGATGTTGCACAGGCATCAATTGCCAGCTTCAGGCAAGGATACTTCTGATAATCAGGCTGCTGGAAGGTTAATGAGGAATTAACAAAGAAATCCAGTTCCCCCACCCCGCTCACTGTACGCTTAGGATACCCCATGGCTCTGGCGATTGGTGTACGCATATCCGGTCTGCCCATCTGTGCCATCACTGTACCGTCAATATACTGAACCATGGAATGAATGACTGATTCCGGATGAACAACCACCTTTATATCCTTAGGATCCGCATTGAACAGCCATTTGGCTTCAATAAATTCAAGTCCCTTGTTCATCATGGTAGCACTGTCGACACTTATTTTCTGCCCCATGCTCCAGTTAGGGTGACTCACAGCTTCAGCAGGAGTTACCTTATCCAGAGTTGCCACATCACGATTTCTGAACGGCCCTCCTGAACCGGTCAGAATAATATTTTTAATCCCGGCAGATTTAAGATCGCAACGGCCGATTCGTTCCTGTTCCTGTTCAGGAAGACACTGAAAAATGGCACTGTGTTCACTGTCCACCGGTATAATTCTGGCTTTAAAACGTCTGGCAGCGTCGATAAAAATATGGCCGCTCATTACCAGAGATTCCTTATTGGCAAGATAAACCGTCTTTCCCTGAGTGATTGCTGAAAGGGTTGGTCTTAACCCAGCAGCTCCGACGATGGCGGACATCAGACCGTCATATTCCTCACTGGCGGCAACAGCATTAAGATTCTCTGTTCCAAAAAGAACCTCAGTACTTCTGTGTTCGGTCTGAACAATCTCCTTGAGCTTTTCATAGGCTGACCTGTCGGTCATTACCACCACCTGAGGTGAAAATTCTCTGATAATACCGGCCATAACAGAGTAATTCTTATTGCCTGTAGCCGCATAAAGAGAGTATTCCTCGGGATTTCTCTTTATAACATCGATAGTGCTTCTTCCTATTGAACCAGTAGCTCCAAGAATAGCAATTTTTTTCATAATCATTACTCCATAATTCTAAACACTGCAGCATAAACAACAAGAAATACAGGTATAGCAGCTAATAACGAATCTATACGATCGAGCATTCCGCCGTGCCCCGGGAAAATAAAACCGGAATCTTTAATATTCCCTTCCCGCTTTAAAAGACTTTCCCACAAATCACCAAATACGGAAAAGACTACTGTAGCAACAGCAGCAACGGTCAAGGCTGTGAGGTTCTGTTGATAAGCCTGACCATAACAGTTAAAGTAGGTCAGTAAGGCAAATACTAGTAACGCAAACAATATTCCTCCGCCAAGTCCCTCAAAAGTCTTGTTAGGACTCACATTCGGACTCATTTTATGTCTGCCCAAAGCCTTTCCCACAAAATACGCTCCGGAGTCAGCAGCCCATACCAGCATCATAACGGAAAGAACAGTTCTAGCACCACAGTAAAAATCAGTACCAACACTCTGCGAACGGATAATCAGCATGGCGACATAAAAAGGGACAATACTTAAGAAACCGGTAATAGCCTTAACCGATTTAAAATGAACAATCTTTGATGAACGGGGATAAAAAAGAACCATACATGCAGCCACTATCCACCACACAAAGCTAGAAACAAACAAAGTGTAGAGAATATTACTGCCGTTACTCGGTCTGAATATCTGATTGATCCGGATGTCCTCAATTAAAGGAAAATCCAGATCACTGTTTCTGTAATAAAGATTTACAATAAATGATATTCCTGCAAATACAGATACGGTGTATAGGGTTCTTAGCGCCAGAGCATAGGAACTGTTCTTTTGAAAGTACCCCTTCGGACTCTTTAAAAAGTGTTCATCGTTAATTACATTAGGAAAAACAAACTGAGAATATTCCCAGGCTGCCAGTACACATATCAAAGAAAGACCGGATGCAAAAATAGATAACTCCTGTCCCGGTATGCACAGCACCAGCCATGCTACCGCCATGATTATCAGTATTATCCCTGTTATAATTCTCTGTTTCATTATTTTTTCCTACAGTCTGATAGATACTTATTCCCATTTTTGTCAGGAAACTGCATTATCAGAAAAAACAGTAAGTCAGAGAATGCCCCTGACATACCATGAATTCTTAATTCATTACGTTTCTAAATTCCCTGCGGGGGGAATCTATATGTTATTCAAAAATCAATAGCGGAACTACTCGCCTCTGATCTGTTCTCCGGTACAGCCGAATCTTCTTTCGCGTGAAGCAAAATAATCCACAGCATCCTTAAAGACCTCTTCAGTAAATTCGGGCCATAGGACATCCGGTATAAACATCTCGCTATACGCAAGCTGCCACAGTAAAAAATTACTGATACGTTTTTCACCGCCAGTACGGATCAGAAGATCCACATCCTGAGGAATCTCAAGATTATCAGTTAGCAGCTGTTCACTTATATCACCGGCTGCAAGCTCACCGGAATTGATTTTTCCGGCAATCTTCTGCAGAGCATTAACTATTTCCCATCTGCCGCCGTAGTTCAAAGCCACATTCAGCAGCAGCCGGTCATTGCCGGCCGTTTTATTTTCAGCTTCTGCTATCTTTCTTCGGAAGTTTTCTGAAAAAACATTGCGATCTCCGATAATCCTAAGCCTGACATTACTTTCATTAAGCTTACTGACTTCACTGCCGAGAGCCCAGGTGAATAACTCCATGAGACCGGAAACCTCATCATCGGGACGGCGCCAGTTTTCTGATGAAAATGCAAAAAGCGTAAGGACTTTGATGCCGTTTTTACAGGCAAAAGAAACAGCCTGACGTACCGCCTCAACCCCGGCCTTATGACCGAAGATTCTCGGTTTACCACGGCTTTTAGCCCATCTGCCGTTTCCATCCATAATGATTGCCACATGAGCGGGAACGGATTTTTTACTTATATTCTGGAGATCCGCAATCTGATTCATAATGCATCCAATAAAGGATATTAAATTTCCATGAGTTCCTTTTCTTTTTCAGCCAGCAGGACATCAGCCTTCTTGATAAAGCTGTCAGTAAGCTTCTGAATTTCATCCTGTGACTTACGTTCATCGTCTTCAGAAATTTCTTTTTCCTTTAATAAAGCCTTTACTTCGGCATTGGCATCACGACGGATGTTACGAACCTGAACCTTGCTCTGTTCAACCTCACCACGAACAACCTTGATGAGATCCTTACGGCGTTCCTCAGTTAACGGAGGAAGAGGAACACGGATGCTTGTGCCGGCTGTAACAGGATTCAGACCGAGACCGCTGTTCATGATGCCCTTTTCAACTGCTGTAATTGAACCTTTATCAAAAACATTAACCACGAGAGTTCTCGCATCTTCAACGTTAACCTGAGCTACCTGACGTAAAGGAGTGGCGGAACCGTAGTAATCAACCATGACGCAATCAAGGATTGCCGGCTGGGCACGTCCGGTACGGATCTTTGAAAGATTTGACTTTAAAGACTCTACGGCCTTAGTCATTTTATCATTAGCCTGTTTCTGTATTTCTTTAATCATAATAAAACTCCACTTTTAGTGCGCTATTAAATAATTTAAACTTATAGAGTGATAATAGATGTTTAATTATCTAATGATTGTACCTTCTCGTTCACCGCGAACAACTTTCATCAGTGAACCCTGCTTGTTCATATTGAATACCATTATCGGCATCTTATGATCCCTGGCCAGAATAAATGCACTAAGATCCATAACCTTCAATTCTTTTTCGACAACTTCTTTGTATGAAAGTTCATGATAAAGTACTGCACTGCTGTCCTTCATAGGGTCAGCACTGTACACACCGTCAACCTTAGTTCCCTTGATAACGACATCAGCCTGAATCTCAATACCTCTGAGGCAGGCGGCACTGTCTGTAGTAAAGAAAGGATTACCGGTACCGGCAGAAAGAATAACAACCTCACCGTTTTCCAGTCTGGAAATAGCATCCATCCAGGAATATGCTGTGGTAATTCCCTGAATAGGCATAGCAGACATCAATGTTGTTTTAATACCGTTACGTTCCAGAGAATCCCTCATGGCGAGTCCGTTCATCACCGTAGCCAGCATGCCCATATGATCGCCGACCACACGGTTCATTCCGGATTCAGCTAACTTTGCACCTCTGAAGATGTTTCCGCCGCCGATAACCAGACCTACCTGTACACCGGATTTAACCAGTTCGCCAATTTCTTCCGCCATTCTCTGAAGCACATCCGGATCAATACCGAATGCCTCCTTTCCCTCAAGGGCCTCACCGCTGAGCTTTAATAAAATTCTCTTATAAGCTATGTCCGAACTCATACTGAATACCAATTTATTTATATATTTCTGTCTTCCCAAAAAGAAATTTCACACTAATATACGATTCGTCAATCTACATTAATGTCAGGTATAAAACCATTCATTGTATAAATTTTATACATATTATTCTTTGACTTAGTCAAAGAGGCAATATTTAAACTTCTTTCTTTAAAAATCAAGTAATTATAATCTAACTTTACATTTTTAGTCTACATTATCAATTGTAAACAGATCTTATATCACTATGAATTCCTAAGCTTTTTAAAAATCAAAGTAATTATGCGACAGCACCGGTGATGTTACCCAATTACAAAACAGTCAAAACAGTATTGTTACCCGGACAGTCAAATTCTTTCAGGCATAAAAAAACCGGTCCGGCAAAACCGGATCGGCTTCTTAATTTAGCAGCTATAAGCTACAGGTATATATTCCGCCTGAATTACTTCTTGGCAGCAGCAACCTGCTGAGCAACTTCAGTAGCGAAGTCAACAGTCTGCTTTTCAATACCTTCACCAACAACCATACGGATGAATGATTTAACAACTGCACCGTTCTTCTTAAGAAGATCGCCAACAGTGATGCTGTCATCCATAACGTAGTTCTGAGTAACCAGAGAAACTTCACCGGTGTACTTAGCCATACGACCGTTAATAATCTTTTCAACAATTTCAGCTGGCTTTGGCTTAGCAGCTTCAGCATTTTCCTTCATAGCAAGTTCAAGCTGAACCTGATGTTCACGTTCAACTTGTTCAGCAGGAACATCTGAAGGGTTAACATACTGTGGAGCAAGACCGCAAACATGCATAGCGATGTTATTAGACAGAGCCTGATCACCGCCATCCATAGCAACTAAAACACCGATACGCTTGTTGTTATGGATATATAAACCTACATTGCTAGCCTGGATTGAAGCGAAACGACGGATTGACATGTTTTCACCAATCTTAGCGATAAGATTGTTTAAATATACTTCAACAGTTTCGCCGTTACCATATGGTAAAGCCTTGATGGTGGCAACGTCAGTAGTATTGTTTTCAGCAGCAATCTTAACAACAGTGTTACAGAATTCGTTGAAGCTTGCATCCTTGGCAACGAAGTCGGTTTCGCAGTTGATTTCAGCGATATATACACCGCTTGCAGAGGTAGCAGAAACAATAACACCTTCAGCAGTTACACGACCTGCCTTCTTGGCTGCCTTAGCCTGACCGTTCTTACGCATATCGTCAATTGCTTTTTCGATATCACCGTCAGCAGCAACAAGAGCCTTCTTACAATCCATCATACCTGCGCCGGTACGTTCACGCAGTTCCTTTACAAGAGCAGCAGTAATATTAGCCATCTTTAATATTCCTTAATTTTGAATCTTTAATACTTAAGTCTTTAGAATAAATGAGGAGAATATCCCCCCATTTATTTCTACACCTGATTAATCAGTGTTATTAGGCTTCAGCAGGAGCCTCTGCAGCTGCAGCTTCTTCCTTGGCATTAGCAGCAGAAACAGATTCACGAGCTTCGTTTACAGTACTTGCAACAGCACTGAGGTAAAGAGTGATGGCACGGATAGCATCATCGTTACCAGGAACTACATAATTAACCTGATCAGGGTTTGAGTTGGTATCAACAACTGCAACTACAGGGATACCGAGCTTGTTAGCTTCCTTGATAGCAATGTGTTCAACTTCAGCGTCAATTACGAACAGAACGTCTGGTAAACCGCCCATATCCTTGATACCGCCGAGGCTCTTTTCGAGCTTAGCCATATCACGGGTACGTTCAAGAGCTTCTTTCTTGGTAAGCTTGTCAAAAGTACCATCGGTAGACTGGGTTTCAAGTTCCTTAAGACGCTTGATTGACTGTCTTACAGTCTTGTAGTTGGTAAGCATACCACCTAACCAGCGGTGATTAACGTAGAACTGACCACACTGTAAAGCAAATTCCTTAACCTGTTCAGAAGCAGTACGCTTAGTACCAACAAAAAGAACCTTACCCTTAGCGGCAGCTTTCTTGCTGATGAAGTTTAAAGCGTCGTTGAAAAGAGCTTCAGTCTTGTCGAGGTTGATAATATGTACACCATTGCGTGAACCGTAGATATACTGCTTCATCTTAGGATTCCAGTAACGGGTCTGGTGACCGAAATGAACACCAGCTTCGAACATTTCATTAATTGAAACTTTTGCCATTTTAATTTCCTTAAAGGGGTTAATCCTCCATCGGACGGGAATGTGAACTTATATAAAGCACCCCCACATTTACCTTTAATATCCGATGTGTGTACTACAAAATAAACCTCCGGTATTCTCTTCAGGACACCGGGCCATGATCTTTTCAGGGAAAACAGTTCATCAAAACGGAATATTTCCCGAAACAGAACAAAAAGCGAGCAGATTATACACTGTACTGCTCCTAAATACAACCGCGGGGACATTTTCTTTCACTGATTACAGATATTTTTTTATTTTTCCTGTGTTTTCAGATTTTCTGCATCAGCAGCAGGACAGAATTAAACATGTTTCAACCGCATAGTCACTATTGACCGGAAAGATGCGGGTAATACGCCTGGACAGGCTCGACCATACTGACAATCTTTCCTATCAGGATAAAAACAAAAAAGATACATAAATGGTATAATGAAGGAAATGAATTATGGAAATCATATTTTTGATTTCATCACCGCCTTCTGACGTTTACCCGGCAGTCAGGCATTATTTTTTTTGAATTTCCTTTTAATAAATAATCTGATAAAAATGATGAGTAAAGTAATTATTAAGAATTCGGCGCAAATTGAAAAAATGAGAATTGCCGGAAAAATTGCTGCTGAAGTTATTGAAATGATTGCCCCCTATGTAAAAGCCGGAGTAACCACTCAGGAACTTGACGATATCATGTTAAAATTCATTGAAGAGGATCGCCACGCCATATCCGCATGTTTAGGATATCACGGCTATCCGAAGTGCACATGCATTTCTGTCAATGAAGTAGTATGTCACGGTATTCCAGGAAATCACAAGCTTCACAACGGTGATATCGTTAATATTGATGTTACCGTAATTAAGGATGGCATGCACGGTGACACCAGCAAAATGTTCATTGTCGGACAAACATCCCCAAGAAACCACCAGCTGGTTAAGGTAACACAGGAGGCACTATATGCCGCCATCAGAGCCATGGGACCAAACCGTAATCTAGTTGAAGCCGGCAGGGTTATCCAGCAGATTGCCAACGCCAATAACTTCTCTGTCGTAAGGGATTACTGCGGTCACGGCATCGGTGAAGGATTCCACGAAGAGCCTCAGGTTGTCCACTACTACCCTAATCCATACTCCCTTATTCTTAAACCGGGAATGACATTTACCATCGAGCCTATGCTCAACGCCGGAACCTGGAAGGTTAAAATAAACCACAAGGACGGCTGGACCGTGACTACTGCCGACAAGCAGCCTTCAGCCCAGTTTGAACATACCATATTAATTACCGAAACCGGCTGCGAGGTTTTAACACTCCGTGCCGAAGAAGAGGAAACACTTGGACGTTACATAACCTGCAAATAATCGGGGAACATAACGTCACCCGGGGGCTCGGCCCGTTTTAAATGTATTAAATATTCTGATTAACAAAAAAGGAAATCCTGCTGATTTCCTTTTTTTAATTCTTTGTTATAGTACAGTCTCAGATCCTGCTACTCAATTGAACGAAGCAGCTCATTGCATCCTGTCTTTCCCAAAGTCTTGGCATCCACATGCTTTACAATAACCGCCGCATAAAGACTGCAGTTACCGGTCTTTGAAGGCAGATTGCCGGATACAACAACAGATCCCGGTGGAACCACACCAGTATAAATCTCACCTGTAGTGCGGTCAAAAATCTTGGTGGACTTACTGATAAACACTCCCATGGAGATTACGGAACCTTCGCCGATAATAACACCTTCAACAATTTCAGAACGGGCGCCGATAAAGCAGTTATCCTCAATAATTGTCGGATTAGCCTGCAAAGGTTCAAGCACCCCGCCGATGCCTACACCTCCGGACAGGTGAACATGCTTACCGACCTGAGCGCAGGAACCTACGGTAACCCATGAATCAACCATGGTTCCCTCACCTACATAGCCACCGATATTTACAAATGACGGCATCAGTACCACATCCTTGGATATATAGGCACCTTTACGGACAATTGAACCGGGAACGGCTCTTATTCCTTCAGCCTTGAAGCGTTCAGCGGTATAATCGGCAAACTTTAAAGGCACCTTGTCGTAATAACGGTTACCGGCACTTTCTGTTACTGCATTTTCATTAATTCTGAAATAAAGCAGCACTGCTTTTTTCACCCACTGGTTAACAACCCATTCATCGTTAACCTTTTCTGCCACACGAATTTCACCGGAATCAAGCTTTTCAATTGTCTGCTCAATGGCAACCCTGGTTACCGGATCAACGTTTTTCGGGGTAATTTCCGTTCTGCGCTCATACGCCTGTTCAATGATTAACTTTAACTGCTCAATCATTTATTTTCTCCATTATGCACCTTAAATCTGTGCATCCTTCTGTATATCAAATTGTGTATCTAGCTGTGATACAAGTTGTTCTCTTAATATTTCTTTAGCCTCTTCACTCATCGGTTTACCGTTACTGTCTGTGACTGAAAAGAAATCATCGGCTCTCTCGCCGGTGGTGGTAATCTTAGCCGCATGAATAACCAGTTCATTTTCACTGAATATCTGGGCGATTTTTGCCAGTAGTCCCGGAATATCCAGAGTGGAAATCTCAAAAGAGGTAAGACTGGTATTATGTTCGTCTAGAAATGTAACTATAGTCGGATGACGGAACTGCTTGAGTTTTTGAGAAACCGGCTTAATCTTAGGATGTCTGAATTCTTCAGACAGAAGAGCAGTGGTAAGCGCCTTTCTGATAGCCGGAACCCTGTCAAAATCAATCTGCCGGTCATTGTTATCCACAAAGGTAAAAGTATCCAGAGCAAAATTATTATTGGTATTGGAAATATTGGAGGCCAGTACATTCAGATTTTTTTCCGCAAGCACTGCTGTTACTCTGGCAAACATTCCCCTGCTGTTTCTGGCATAAATAAATAACTCCGTCCCTTTGGTGGCATGATTCTGACCGAACAGGATCAACGGTCTGCTGTTATCAGTGTGACTGATTATATTCTGGGTATGCCAGGCGATCTGCTCCGGAAGATAACGAATAAAATAATCCAGCTTCAGATTAGTCCATATCTTAAAAATATCCAGAGGACTTATGCCTATAACGGTAAGCATTTCTATAGCCCGTTTCTGGTTCTCTCTTACATGCAGACTGACATCTGGCGGATTTTCAAGGCCTTTACGAAGCACATCCCTGGTCTCAAAGTAGAGTGTTCTTAACAGCGTATCCTTGTAATTATTCCATTCAGTGTCATTGGTACCACAGATATCTGCCACGGTCAGACAGTAGAGGAAGTTCAGCTGCATTTCATCACCGACCTTCTTGGCAAACTCCGTAACCACCTCAGGAGAGGAAATATCCCTGCGCTGAGCCACCATTGACATATAAAGATGATTGCGTACCACCCATGAAACAAGCTTGCTTTCATAGCGGTTATAGCCGTGAAGCTGACAGAAATACAATGCCTCCGGAGCTCCGAGCTCCGCATGATGCCCTCCTCTTCCCTTGGCTATATCATGGAAAAGAGCGGCTATAAACAGCAGTTCAGGAGAATTAATATGACTGTACACCTGCCGGAACAGACTGAATTCCGAATTTCTGTCATGAGTAAAGCGGTAGATATTGCTTAAAACCCTCATAGTATGTTCATCAACAGTATAGGCATGAAACATGTCAAACTGCATCAGACCGACTATTTTTTCCCATTGAGGCATATACATTGACAGGATGTGATACTTGTGCATTATAGGCAATGCCACCACCAGGGAGCGGGGATTACTGATAAGTTTTATAAACGTTGCCCGGCATTCAGGTCTTTCGTACAGATGGTAATTAATACTGCGTCTGGCGCTGCGCAGATATCTGATACACTTTACGTAGATACCCGTTAATTCCTGATGCTCTGTAAGTATTAAAAAGAGTTCCAGAATGGTTTGAGGTTTGGAAATAAAGATCTGCGGATCAATAACATCAATAAGACTGTCTCTTATCAGAAAATACTGATTAAAAACCTTGCTGTTGGTAGTACGCGCGGCATAAATCTTTTCCGCCAGAAGCTGCATACATATTTCATTAAGTTCCAGAACACGGTGCAGAGTCTGATAAAAACGTTTCATCAGTGACTCCACAGGATCGTTACCCTCACCGGTATACCCTAGACTCTGGGCAACCTTCTGCTGTCTGTCAAAGGTTAGACGGTTATCCGGTTTGCTTATAGAAAGATGCAACGCAAACCTCACCCGCCATAAAAAATCCTGACATTCCTTAAGCTCAAGATATTCCATCCTCGTAAGGAGACCGTTGGTATAAAGTTCACGGAGGCCGGTAATACCGATAGCTTTTCTAGCCACCCACAGGATATTCTGGATATCACGCAATCCTCCGGGATTATTCTTAAGATCCGGCTCCAGCATGTAAATGGTATCTTTATGAGAGGAATGGCGTTTATTCTGTTCAGCCATTTTAGCTTCGTAAAACTCACCTGCCGGCCAGAATTCATCTGAATCAACCATTTTACGGAAATTTTCATAAGTCTCTAGAGAACCGGTTAAAAATCTTGATTCAAGATAATTAGTGGCAATGGTGACATCCTTGGCGCCTTCTGAAAAACATTCCTCAAGGGTACGGACAGACTGACCTATATCCAGCCGCAAATCCCACAGCAGGCTGGTGAACTTTGAAATGCACTCGTTAAGCTCATTCGTAATCGCATCACGGCTGATAAGAAGGATGTCGATATCTGAATGAGGCTGCAGATCGGTTCTTCCATATCCTCCCACCGCCACAAGACTTAATGTCGGAAATTTGTCTAAACCGAACTGAATAAAAAGACGGGACATCAGTTCATCAATAAACAGGGTTCTAGTAATCACTAATTCATTAACACTGACTCCTGCAAAAAAATCATCCCGCAGAATATCAGACTGTTTGGCAATGACCTCCCGGCCATTGTGCATGTCAATGATTCCTTCAGGCCAAAAATTAGTGTTTTCCGCTGTCATATAAATTACATCCTGTTTATCTGATAAAATTGAACGCTGAAGTCCATAAGGCAATGAACAAATAAATCAGCCCCATTACAAAGCATTTGTGCAGTTATTATGCATCTTTTAAGATCATATCTCTCTGACTGACCAAGCAAAAAGCTTAAAAACGGGGAATCATGCCACAAAAATTATCATTACACTCCTTAATGCATATTGCATGCCTACTTTTAATCTACCCGCCGAAGCCGTCTCTAAATCCCTGTACGGGCCAAAAAAAAGCGGCATCCGAAAGGACACCGCTCTACATCAGAATATTTATGGATTAACCACCGAAGTTATCCAGAAGAATGTTTTCATCCTCAACACCGATGCTGTGAAGCATATCGATTGTGGACTTAGTCATCATTGGAGGTCCGCACATATAGAATTCACAATCTTCAGGAGCCTTATGATTCTTAAGATAGTTTTCATAAAGAACATTGTGAATAAATCCGGTATAGCCGGTCCAATTATCTTCAGGCTGGGCATCACTTAAAGCAATGTGCCAGGTGAAGTTAGGATGTTCCTTGGCTAACTGATCGAACTCATCCTGATAGAACATTTCCTTCAGAGAACGAGCACCGTACCAGAAGCTGATCTTACGGTTGGTCTTAATTCTCTTAAGCTGATCGAAGATATGAGAACGCATTGGAGCCATACCTGCACCACCACCGATGAATACCATTTCAGCATCTGTTTCCTTGGCGAAGAATTCACCGAACGGACCTGAAATTGTAACCTTATCACCAGGCTTCAGAGACCAGATATATGAGGACATCTGCCCTGGAGGAAGGGTTAAATCACGAAGAGGCGGAGTAGCAATTCTCACGTTCAGCATGATAAGACCTTTTTCTTCCGGATATGAAGCCATTGAGTAAGCTCTCAGAATATGAGTATCAACCTTTGATACTAAATCGCGAAGCTTAAACTTGTCCCAGTCACCGAGGTACTTTTCCGGAATATCAAAATCACGGTATTTAACTTCATGAGGCTCAGCTTCAATCTGAATATAACCGCCGGCTCTGAACGGAACTTCCTCTCCTTCAGGAATCTGTAAACGGAGTTCCTTGATAAAAGTTGCCACGTTGTTGTTGGAGATAACAGTACATGTCCACTTCTTAACACCGAATACTGATGCAGGAAGTTCAATTTCCATATCCTGACGTACGCCTACCTGACAGGCAAGTCTCCATCCTTCACGGACTTCACGCTTGGTTAAGTGACCGAGTTCAGTAGGAAGTACATCACCGCCGCCTTTAGTAACCTTACAACGGCACTGACCGCAGGCACCACCGCCGCCACAGGCAGACGGAATAAATATACCCTGATTAGCAAGCGCAGTGAGGAGCTTGTCACCGGCAGGAACCTTGATAGCCTTATCAGCATCACCGTTTATACCGATGGTAACGTCACCGCTGTTTACCATAAATGACTTGGCAATGATAATGGCTGTTACCAGAGCCAGTACGATTATGATAAATAAACCAACACCATATAATATTGTCAACATCAGTCTGTCTCCTTAAAGCTTTATACCAGAGAAGGACATAAAGCCCAATGCAATCAGACCGGCTGTGATAAACACAAGACCGAGACCGTTAAGACCTTCTGGAGCATGTGCATATTTCAGCTTTTCACGGATTGCAGCCAGCAGGATCAGGGCAATGGCCCATGATGAACCTGAACCGATACCGTAAACGATAGATTCAGCAAAATTATATTCACGCTGTACCATGAATGATACACCACCGAAAATAGCACAGTTTACGGTAATCAGCGGCAGGAAGATACCTAATGCTGAATACAGGCTTGGTACATACTTATCAAGAAACATTTCCAGAATCTGAACCAGAGCCGCAATTACACCGATATAAGTGATGAAGCCGAGGAATGACAGGTCGATACCAACCTGAATTGCATTCGGCTTAAGCACATATGTATACACCAGGTTATTGGCAGGTACGGCAATTGTCTGAACAACAATAACCGCAATACCTAAACCGATGGCTGTCTTTACCTTCTTTGATACGGCAAGGAATGTACACATACCCAGAAAGAAACTCAGGGCAAGGTTTTCCACAAAGACAGACTTTATGAATAAATTAACATAATCCATTATGAGGCATCCTTACGAGAGGTATCATACTCCGGCTTGCTGGCATTACCCTTATATATCTGATTGGTCAACCAGATTAATAAACCGATAAGGAAGAATGCACATGGAGGCATTAACATGAATCCGTTCGGAATATACCAGCCGCCATCATTTACAGTCTGCATTAAAGTAATGTCAAACCACTTACCGCTACCAAACAGTTCGCGAACGGTACCCAATACACAAAGCACAATCGCATAACCGCAGCCGTTTCCCAGACCGTCAAAGAATGAGAGTACCGGAGGATATTTCATTGCAAAAGCTTCTGCACGTCCCATTACGATACAGTTGGTAATAATCAAACCTACGAATACGGATAACTGCTTTGATAAATCATAGCTGAATGCCTTTAAAAGCTGGTCAACGATGATTACCAGAGAAGCAATAACCGTCATCTGGGCAATGATTCTCACGCTGTTAGGAATCTGTTTACGAATAGAAGAAATAATGAGGTTTGAGAATGCAGTAACAAATGTTAAAGCCAGACTCATAACCAGAGCAGTCTTCATATTAGAGGTAACAGCCAGTGATGAACAGATACCGAGTACCTGAATCATTACCGGATTATCCTTAATCAGCGGTCTTACAAAAACCTCTTTTGAGGAAGGTAAATCGTTACTCATTATCTCACCTCTTACTTATGATTAAGCCCGCGAAGGTAATCTGCATATACCTTTTCGAACCAGTACTTAACTGAATTATTAACACCGTCACTGGTTAAAGTAGCACCGGAGATGGCATCTACCTGATAAGGACTGGTCTTGTCAGCACCCTTAGTGACCTTAAACTTGTATTCTCCGTTTTCGTATAGCTTCTTGGCTATCCACTTTCCGGTATATGCCGGATTGGTAACCTCAGCTCCCAGACCTGCGGTTTCACCCTGGCTGTAATACTTAACACCCTTAATGGTTGAACCGTCAGCATCTACTGCGAGATAACCGTACATGATTGACCACAGACCCTGGCCGTAGAACGGCAGTACAACTTCAGAAACCTGATCGTTGTCCTTTACAAGATAAACCGGCATATATCTAGCACGTACCTTGATATCAGCAATGTCTTCCTCACCAGGCTTTAAGTTCTCATCCTTACTAGCACGTACCTTGTCAGCACTATCTTCCTCACCTGACTTTAAGTTCTCATCCTTACTAGCACTTGCTTTTTTAGGAATGACAACGTTCTTTTCAGGAAGTTTTGATTCAGAAACGAAATTATAAGAACCGGCACAGTCTGAATCTGATTTCTTTTCATCACACTGTACTATTTCTCTCATTGTTTTTGAATCAACATAGGCACTAGTCTTAAGATCGAGAAGCTTAGCTTCAATCTTCTGAGCAAAGACTTCAGAAACGTTACTTCCGGAGTAATCAATACCGGCAGCTTCTAGAACGCTCTTTTCACGATCGGCATTCATTTCCTTTTCCTGAAGAGGCTTCAGTACAACTACTGTGCCGCAAACAAGAATGGAACACACGAAACACAACAAACCTATTACAGTGAAGGTTCTTAATGTACTATCTTTATTAGCCATCTTAAATTACTCTCCCCTGATAACTTTTGGTCTTGCCGCAATACGCTTACGACGATTGATACCGAACTGTGAAACAGTATAGTCAAACAGCGGGGCCCAGCAGTTGGCAAAAAGAATTGCCAGCATCACGCCTTCAGGGTAGGCAGGATTCACTACACGAATCAGAACAACCATCGCCCCGATAAGAATACCGTAAGCCCACTTACCCGCACCGGTAAACGCTGCAGAAACAGGATCGGTTGCCATGAAGAAGATACCGAAGGCAAAACCGCCAAGAACAAGATGTTCATGGAAATGCATGTTCAGCATCGGATTACCGTTAGGTGATACAAACATGTTGCAGATAATGGTCATTACAATCAGACCGATAATGCCGCCTATTACAATCCTGCTTGATGAAATGCGCATTAAAAGCAGAGCAATACCGCCGATCAGAATACCGAGAGTGGAAACCTCACCGATACATCCAGGCATGTTACCGATAAATGCATCTACAAAAGACATGTTATCCGGTAAATGACCGTTCTTTGAATAGAAGCTTAATGCTGTCGCACCGGTATAGCCGTCAACCGGAACCCAGACTGCATCACCGGAAATCTGAGCAGGATATGCAAAGAACAGGAATGCACGGCCTACTAATGCAGGGTTCATAAAGTTGCGACCGGTACCGCCAAACACTTCCTTACCGATAATAACACCGAAGGAAATACCTAGAGCGACCTGCCATAACGGAATGGTTGGAGGAACAATCAGAGCAAAGAACAATGAGGTAACAAATAAACCTTCATTTACTTCATGCTTACGGATAATACAGAAAAGTACTTCCCAGAATGCACCGACACCGAATGAAACAGCATAGATAGGCAGGAAATATACAAAACCTATCAGCATCTTGCTGTATATTCCGGCATCAGCCTCCAGTGTACCACCCAGCATCTGTACAATAGCATAATGCCAGTTTTCGCTGAAAAGGCTGAAACTTGCAGACGCAAGCTTCATTAATTCAGGAGCTGACTGAATGGCATTTATAGTCTGGTTGCCGATATTGAACCAGCCCCAGAACATACATGGGAATACGGCAAAGAATACCATAATCATCATACGCTTGAAATCGATGAAATCGCGTACGTGAGTTGTAGTGTTGTGAGTAACCTTACCCGGTGTGTAGAAGAAAGTGGAAGTACCTTCAAATAAAGGATACAGCCTTTCAAACTTACCGCCCTTTGAAAAGAGAGGTTCCAACTTGTTTAATATTGAAAGAATCATCTTTTACCCCTCTACCCTTCCAGCTCAATCTTGGTTAAGCACTTTCTGAGCAGTCTTCCATACTCAGTCTTGCCAGGGCATACATAAGTACACAAAGCCAAATCTTCTTCATCGAGTTCGAGACAGCCAAGAAGCTTTGCAGCATCGGTATCACCAATTTCAATAGCACGAAGAAGCATGGATGGAATAATATCCAGCGGCATTACTCTTTCATATGAACTGATTGGCACCATGGCTCTTGAACCGCCGTTAACAGCAGTATTGATTTCGAAATCTCTAGGAGGGAATAAACAGCTCAGCATAGTTCTGGTAACAGAATGCTTCTTAGCACCAGGCATTAACCAGCCGAGGAACTCACGCTTGTTACCTTCAGGGATAACGCTCACCTGCTGATGGAATCTACCCAGGTAGTCAAAGGCACCTTCAGCAGTATTACCGTTAAATACAGAGCCGGAAATCACACGGTAGTTTGTACCGGATAATTCATTAGCTGTAAGTTCGGAGATACATGCACCCTGGATGGTTCTCACCAGTCTTGGATTAATTACGTTAGGACCTGCGAGACTGATGATTCTTTCATTGTAGATTTCACCGGTTCTGAACAGATGACCTATTGCAATAACCTCCTGATAGCCGATAGACCACATAACGTGTTCTTCAGAAGCTCTTGATACGAAATGAATATGTGTGCCGGCAAGACCTGCAGGATGCTTTCCGGTAAATGTTCTTTCCTGAATCCTGGTAGAATGATATTCAGTCGGCAGAGAGTTTTCATTCTTGCAGACGTATACGTTTCCACCGGTAAGATTACTGATAACATCAAGACCGTCACAGAAATCCTTTGCATGACTGCTGATTACAACCTTCGGATCCCCAGCTAAAGGGTTGGTATCCATGGCTGTAACAAAAATATGTTCAGGTACCGCATCAACAGCAGGGGTTTTGCTGTACGGACGGGTTTTAAACGCCACCCATGCACCTGATTCGATAAGCTGTTTAGCAACAGTTTCACGACCAAGAGTGGACAGTTCCTCGTTCGGATAAGCATTAAACTTTCTGCAGCCGACGATTGTAGAATCTAATTCAATAACTAAAGATTGGAATACTCTTTTCTCACCGCGATTAATGGCTACTACCTTGCCTGGAACCGGGGCGGTATAACAAACGCCAGGATTCTTTTTATCGGTAAAAAGAACCTGCCCTTTGTCTACGGCGTCACCGACTTCAACCTGCATAGACGGTTTAAGCCCATGAAAGTCTGATCCCAGAATGGCTACATGCTTAACAACATTGTTGGCGGCATTAACCACATTTTCCGGTTTACCACTAATAGGGAGATCCAATCCTTTCTTAATATTTATCATTGTTTTTCCAAAGAATAAATTACTAAAAGAAAGCTCCATGTCTTTACGACACACCCAAAAAAATCACGACTCCCCCTCCCGGGCGTTTTTATACATCAAACACTCAGGACGGATCGTCGGAACTATGTGTTAGTTTATCATACAAGTGAATATTTTTGTTACTTAACTTAAAAAAAGCTACTGAAAAAAACAAGATTTTTCATAGAACAATTCCAGCTCTGAACCCCGCTACTTAAGAGTAGCGGGACGAAAGCCCTTTTTCAGTGCACAGCAAAGGATTTCTGCATATTTTTAGATAGCTGTATTGGATGAATCAGTTCTTTAACGGAGAATTTGAGTTATAAGAAAATCAAACATATTTATAAAGCAACAACCATAATTTACAAATTGATGTATTCTATTCTTCAAGAATATCGCCTCTCGAGTACAGCACCACCTTTCCGGAAACCTTTACTAAACCATCACAGAATTCTGAGTGTACTGTACCTCCTCTTTCTGACAACTGCTGACAAATAAGCTCGTTCTTTCCGAGACGATTACACCAGTACGGGGTCAGCATACAGCAGGAATCTCCTGTAATCTGCTGTTCGGAGACATCAAGTATCGGAGAGAATACTCTGCTGACGCAATCAATCCCCTTTCGTGAGGATAATGCAGTAACAATTACAAAAAATCCCTTCAGTTCCTTGAGCATTTCCTGATCCGGACGCAATGCCAATACAGATGCTTCATCCGGAAGAACAAACATATTACCCCGGCCCTGATAAGCCTCAAGAGGTCGCACACCCAGAGCTTTCTCTATATAGTCGATTATCACCCTTGGTCTGCGATGATACTGCGGACAGAACATTTCGTACATATTGCCTTTCAATTTCACGACAATATCCCCGCCTATTGTTTGAAGAGAAACTTCTGAGGAATTCTTCTCCAGAAATTTGGTTATAACAAAGGCGGCCCCTAATACGGCATTGACTGAAAAATCCAGCTCCATTCCGGGGGTAAAGCATTTCAGGCTGTATGTGTCTTTATCCTTCCTTACAAAAACAGTGTCTGAATAATTATTCTCACGGGCAATATTCTTCATAATACTGTCAGAAAGAAAGTCATTCTGAATACATACAGCAACAGGATTTCCCTGAAATACGCTATCGGCAAACACATCAACAATATACTGCTTCATATTCTCTGCTCCTCCAAAACACTGCCTACCATGCACTTATTGTATTGTAAAATTGATTATTCTGTATACAAAAATAACAGATATATACTGGATAAAAGAGCAGTTATAGCAGGAAACTGTATAGTACGAAAGACAGAACAGGAGCATCCGGCAGAGAAGGATTAATCCTTCTTGGAACCATCTCCGTTATAAGGAGCCACATATATAAGCATAAGCATCCCCGGTATGGCCATAGCGTAGCATATAGCAAAAAACGGCACATACCCTAAGGACTCGATGATAAAACCTGTGGAGGCACTGAAAAAACTTCTTGGAACAGCGGATAAGGCTGTCAGCAGAGCAAACTGAGTGGCCACATATGCACCTTTGGTCTCACGGCAGATAAAAGCCACAAAGCAGGCTGTACCCAGACCTGCCCCCATACTTTCACCTCCCACAACCAGAGCCAGCATATTCCAGTTAGGGAATTTAAATGACGCCGCCATCTCCGTACCGAGACGACCGTCAATCATGGATAAAAATTCAGTATAGGAATCCTGATTCTGCCACACATAGGCAATAAATAAATAACCTAGAATAGTAATAATCTGCCCCACGCCGAAAATCCACAGGGCTTTATTAATACCAATCTTCAGCATTATTATGCCGCCTATAGTACCGCCTATGATCATTGTCCACAGACCGATACCTTTGTTAATAACTCCGATATCCTTCGGCGAATATCCCATATCAATATAAAAAGGAGTAGCCAGAGCTGTAGCCATGGTATCCCCTAGCTTATATAAAAATATAAAGGATATTACGGCTATAAAACCACCCCAAGAATGTCTCTTAATAAAATCCTTGAATGGCTCAACTATTGAGGCATAGAGAGTTCTCGGTACAGTTGAGGTACATTCAGGTTCACTTATATAAAGAGTGGTGATAATGCCGACAAGCATAAACAAAGCCGTAATACAGAAAACCATACTCCACGGCATGTATTCACTGAGAATAAGTGAGAGACCTCCAGGTACCATTCCTGATATACGGTAGGCATTAACAAAAACCGAATTCCCCCACCCCAGCTCATTATCATCAAGTATTTCTCTGCGATAGGCATCTATGGCTATGTCCTGAGTTGCTGAGAAGAGACATATCAAAAAATAGATTACTACGATAATATGAAATGAATTCAAACCGAAAGACACATCACCGTAGCCTATTTTAAAGAGATCTATCCCAGGTGAGCAGAAACCGGTAACGGCTATCAGAATAAACAGGGCAACCTGAGTCAGTAAAATCCAGCTGCGACGTCTGCCGAGCTTCAGCACATCATAACGGTCAACAATCGGAGCCCAGACAAATTTCCATGAATAAGGAGTCAGGCACAGTGAGAGAAGTCCGATACTTTTAAGATCTATCGAACTGTCACTTCTCAACCAGGCCGAAACCAGATTAATCAGGAGGTACAGAGGCAGTCCTGAACTGAACCCGAAACAAATACACACCAGCGTTTTCCATGAAAAAAGCTGTTCCATAATACTTACTTTCTTTGGAGATTCTATTGTATTTGAAGATTTTTCCGCCATACTGCCACTACTGAAAGCAATCACCTGGAGACTGCTTTCACCCTTTTATATAAAATGTTGTGATACCTGAAAAGTGTATTTTATATACCTTATCAGATAATACTAATCCCTGAAATTATTAAACTGGAATGGCTGTCCGAGTTCACTTGATCTGACGAGAGCAATAACCTCCTGCAAATCATCTCTTTTTTTACCGGTTACTCTTACAGTTTCACCCTGAATCTGAGCAGTTACCTTGATTTTGGAATCCTTGATAATCTTCACCAGCTTTTTAGCCATAGTCTGATCGATACCGCTCTTTAACTTAACTACTTCATTGCAACGCTTGCCTGACGGTTCCGGTTCTTCAAAATCCAGTGATGAAGGATCAATACTGCGCTTGGACATCTTATCACGAAGAATATCATTCATCTGCTTAATCTGAAAATCAGCGTCAGCAGCCAGTTTAATTACCTTATCCTTCTCGACTAAAGTAAAAGTGGCATCAACGCCTCTGAAATCGAAACGATTGGTTACTTCACGATTTGCATTGTCTACAGCATTCTGTACTTCATTCATTTGTAATTCAGATACAATATCAAATGATGGCATATATACTCCGTTAAGGCATCAAAAACCAAAAAACAAAAAAACAGGACATCCCGCCGGTAGGTCTCGGACATGATTACCTGAAAAATAAAAAAAGATAAACGGAAAAAATTTCCGTACATTTATCATTTATAATCACTTATACAGCTGTTAACCTGCACTGCTGAATTTCTGCCAGTTATCCATAAACTCTCTGGCACGGCTGATAACAGATTTTCCATCCATCCCGTACTGCTCATATATTTCATTTGCCGTGGCCTGCTCCACAAATTCATCAGGGATTCCGATATTCAATACTGGAACACTCATGAAATGTCCGTTAAGGATACGCAAAATCTCCTCTCCAGCACCACCGCAAATGACTCCGTCCTCCAAAGTTACCAGCACCCGGTGTTTTCCGGCCATTTCTATGACAAGTTCCTCATCAACAGGTTTAGCAAAACGCATATCGACCACTGTATAATTGCAGTCAGCTGACGCTGCCATTCTTTCTTCAATCGCAGTAAGCAGACTATGTACCAAAGGCCCCCATACCAGAAAACAGATATCAGCACCTTCTCTCAGCACTCTCCCCTTACCAATCTCAACAGTTTCATCACTATGTTCATTGAGATCAGCATAAATACCTGCACCTCGAGGATAACGCACTGCAGCCGGATGACCGTATGATAATGCCGTATTCAGCATGATCCACTGTTCCCCCAGCGTACTCGGTGTCATCAATATCATATTAGGTATCGCCCGGATAAAAGCGATATCAAACACTCCCTGATGAGTCGGGCCATCCGGTCCGACCACACCTGCTCTGTCAATAGCAACAACCGCCGGAGCATCCTGAATCGCCAGATCGTGAATAAGCTGATCATATGCTCTCTGCAGAAATGTTGAATAAACACAGACAACAGGATGCATTCCTCCCACAGCCAGCCCCCCGGCAAGAAGTACCGCATGCTGCTCAGCTATGGCTACGTCAAAATACCTGTCCGGAAATTTTTTGGAGAAATTAACCATTCCCGAACCCGAACACATTGCCGGAGTAATCCCGACAAGTCCGCTGTCCTTTTCAGCCTTATATATCAGCCAGTTACCGAAATTCTCATCAAAGGAATTCTTTTTATTGTTTGAAACACTCACTCCTAACGGAACATCAAACTTAGGAACACCGTGGTAAGCGGTAGGGTTCTCCTCAGCTGGCTGATATCCCTTCCCTTTTATTGTCCCCACATGAAGGATACGCGGGCCGTTCAGTTTTTTCATGTTCTGAAGAACATTCACCAGTGTTTCCATATCATGACCGTCAATAGGTCCGACATAATTAAACCCCAGTTCCTCAAAAAGAGTCCCCGGAAGTACCATGCCTTTCAGGTGTTCATGAGCCTTTACGGCAAATTTTTTGATTGAAGGAAGTGAAGACAGAGTCTTTCTTCCTTTTTTCAGAATACTGTCATAGGATGGATTACTTAACCACATAGCGAGATGTTTGGAAACACTGCCCACACTCTCGGAAATACTCATTTCATTATCATTAAGTATAATCAGCAGATTCTCCCTTAGATCCCCGGCATGGTTCATTGCCTCAAAAGCTACCCCTCCGGAAAGTGCACCATCACCTATGACGGCAACCACGTTCCTGTCCTGCTTTAACAATCTGTTGGCAATTGCAAGTCCCAGTGCCTCACCAATGGAGGTACTGGCATGGCCGGTTGAGAAAACATCATATTCACTTTCAGAACGCCACAGAAAAGGATGCAGTCCGTCCTTCTGACGGATGGTATGAAGATCATCACGGCGACCGGTAATAATCTTGTGAGGATAAGCCTGATGACCGACATCCCATATAATCTGATCATTCGGAGCGTCAAAAACATAATGAATGGCGATGGTAAGTTCGACCACACCTAGACCTGAAGCAAAATGACCACTGGTTTTACTTACGGTATTTATCAGAAATTCCCTGAGTTCTCTAGATAATTCGACCAGCTGTTCGATACTTAGTTTTTTAAGGTCAGCCGGACTGTTAATTGTTCTTAAAAGAGAATAATTTTCACTAGCCATGGATTAATGGTCTCTCTCTACGATGAACATAGCGAAATCCTGCAGTAGAGCGGTGTCATAAGGAAGAGGCTTCAACGCATTAACTGCTGTCAGTGCCAAACTTTTGGCGTATTCCTTAGCCCCATCAAGTCCCATGAGTTTCGGATAGGTACTCTTATTGGATTCCACATCTGAACCCTGCGGTTTTCCTAAAATATCGGTATTGGAAATAATATCAAGAACATCATCCCAGACCTGGAATGCTAAACCTATAGCTCTGCTGTACGCTCTGAACGCCTCCTTTTCAGCCTCAGGCATGTTTTTTCTGCATAAGAGTCCGAGCTCCACAGAACTTTCTATCAAAGCGCCTGTTTTATACTTATGGACTTTTTCCAGTTCCTCTCTGGTTACCTCACGGTTTTCCGCCTCCATGTCGAGCTCCTGTCCGCCGCACATGCCCTGATAACCACATCCCACAGCCAGCACTTTCATCATTTCCAGCTGATTTCTCACCATTTCAGGCCCCATATCCGCTTTGGCAATAACTTCAAAAGCAAATGCCTGCAATGCATCACCGGTGAGCACACCTGTAGCATCGCCATAAACTTTGTGAACGGTCGGATGTCCTCTTCTTAAATCATCATTGTCCATTGCCGGCAAATCGTCATGAATAAGCGAATATGAATGAATGCATTCTATGGCCACTGCCGGAATATCGGCAGTATCAAGCGAAGCACCAACGGCATCGGCAGTCGCATAAACAAGAAACGGACGAACCCTCTTTCCACCGAGCAATGTTCCGTAATTCATTGCCTCCTTAAGCTTTGGAGAAACATCAGCAGGTAACGTATCTATTGCGTTCTTAATATTGGTATTTACTCTTTCTTGATACTTCTTTAGTACTTCCTGAAGACTCATTTTATCCGTCCGTTCGGTTATCTTAACAAATCCATTTGCCTATAAGCACTGTATATAAGCACTATTAATTCTATTTATTCATGAGGATAAATAACTCCTCTACCGGTTGATACTCCCGGATTATGAATGCACTATTCTGGGGAATAACCAGTCTATCTTGGTAAAGAAAAATCCGTACCGCATCAACCATCTTATTATGGGCATTAACCACTTTTTAGAAAAATAAATTCCGTATAAAACCTACGATTACCGGCCGGCGAATTCCACCATTAATGTAAGCGGTTCGAATACCAAAAATTACAGCTTCTCAGTCTAATCCCTCACAGGTCTGCTGAAATCCGGATGATGTAAAACTCTCTACAGAAACTATCTGCGGGATTTATCTTCTGAAATTCCTCCGGGATTAAAGTTACTCAAAACCTCATCTCCGGTTCTTATCCCGTCACGCAGTCCCTGGGCATCTGTAAGAATCTTTATACGTCCTTCAGCTTCCTTTAATGACTGTTCGCAGTTCTTTATCAAACCTACCCCCTTCTCAAACAGACTCAAATGTTCTGACAGGGAAAGATTTCCTGATTCCATTCTGGTTACCAGTTCATCAATCTCCTGAAGCATCTGCTCTAATGTCTGAGCTTCCTGATGTTCATCCATAAAAAACTCTCTCCGACAAAACACAAAACATTTTTGCTAAAAGAAGGCAACAGTCCTATAATGCATTGCATATAAGAAATAATGATTATATCACGGTATCATTTTTCATGCGAATACAAACGCAAGATCATGTTTACAAACATATACCAGCTTACAATTTACATTTTTTTACTGCTTATTTTTCCGGGAAAAATTTTCTGAAAACAAGTATCATATTACGACACTGAATAAATACGTAAGGCAGACACAGCTTTAATTCTTAATTGGAATATTATTAAAATGAACACTATCAGGTATCACGGTAACAGTCACAGAATACACCACGGTGCCGATCTGAAACATCTCCATGGTAAACCTGTAGCCTGCATTATAGGGGCCGGCAGCATCGGGCAACTGACTGCTGACTTTCTTAGAAGAAGCGGCCGTTTCCGTACTTGCTTCATCGATACCCGTATAAACAAAAAGAAAAAAGTAGCCTGTAGTAGCAGTATTTATCAGCAATCATCAGTCTACCGCTGCTCCCGCGGGGTATATCCGGCAAACTACGTAAAATACGCCGATCTGATTATTATTACAGTAAAAGCCTTCTCTGTTTCTAAAATCATCCGGGATATTGAACAGCATCTCAGCTTTGACACTCCGGTAATTCTGATGGTCAACGGCTTCGGCGCCCAGGAGGAATTAAAAAAGCTGACCCGGGAGAACCGTCTTTATCTTGCATCAACATCAAACGGAGCCACCCACAACGGCTTCAGCGTAGTCAGAAAAGGCGTCGGCAGTACATATATAGGACCGCTGAAGCATGCCAAACAGACTAAAGTTATTAAGTACTTTATAAAAAGCCTGCCTAACGGTTCATATACTGACGATATCTACATTGAACTTCTTCGAAAACTGGCGGTAAATGCCGTAATCAATCCTTTCACCGCTCTTAACAACTGTCTTAACGGAGAAATACTGAAGCAGCCGCAGATAATCCAAGAAATTCTTAAGGAAATAACCCCGATACTCAACCGTCTCGGTTTAACCGACAGTCAGCAGATGCTTTTTCAGAGAGTAGAGACTGTTGCAAGCAATACTAAAAGCAACTATTCCTCCATGAGACAGGACTATTATTACGGTCGTTTATCAGAAATTGACTATATTTTGGGAATTTTAATAAAAAAAGCCCGGATATATGGTATAAAAACTCCATACATAGATAGTATCTATCAAAAACTCAAACAAATGTAATTTTATCTCAATACTTCAATATGGAGATTTTTATGACCAAGGCACTTGTAATACTAGCTAATGGTGCAGAAGATATCGAAACAATATCAGTTACCGATATTCTGACTCGTGGAGGCATTAAAGTAACCGTTGCTGCCCTATCTGACAGTTCAACCGAAATAACCACAGCTCACGGTATGGTTTTCAAGGCGGGAAAGCTGTTAAAGGATATCGATGACACCTATGATATCATTGTAGTTCCCGGAGGTTATGACGGCTCAATGAACTGTCGCAATTCCGACCTGGTAGGCAGAATGCTTAGAGAGCAGAAAAAACGTGGAGGAGTTATCGGAGCAATATGCGCCGCTCCGGGATTCGTTCTCACAAAGCACGGTATTCTGGATAACTCCACTCCGGCAACTGGTTATCCAGGCACAACAAAAGATATCCCTCTCCCAGTTTCCGATAAAGACGTAGTAATTGATCCGGCAAACAAGATTATTACCGCCAAAGGTCCGGCATTTGCAGCTAAATTTGCCTTTGCTATTCTAGCTGTTCTAAAAAACAGAGAAACTGCGGAAAAAGTTGCCGGTGACATGCTGTACGTAGAAAATATGCTGGACTAGTTCCGGATCATTTATCCATTAAACGACTGACATATAACCGGCAAGCAATACTGTCAGTCGGTATCATACCAATATTTGAAAGCTGGGAAACTCTGTCGTAGTTATCCCGTTTTTTCACCATCCTGTATCACCGGCAAAATTTTAATCCATAATTCCGAACTAAAACGTAAGAGCATACAGCTATAAAGATAATTATCTTAATTAAACATATCAAAGCCATGCCATAGAGTTTTCACAAATTCCGAAGGTACAAAAATAACATCTCCCCTATGAAAATACATAACCTGATTTCACGTTAACGATAATTCCCCGTGAACTGAACACGTTATATAAAAGCCGAATTCTTGAAAAATTATCATGCTCGAGTAAAATGGATTTATACTAGGAAATCATCCGGGATTTAATTCCATAACATAATAAGAGGATTGTTACTCAACTATGAATAATCTGGAAATAATGAATATTCCCAAAGACAAACTGGAACTGTTGCTAGAACGCAAAAGAGACAGTATTGGCTCTAATAATTTCTGGTGGAATTTCTGGGCTAATCTAGCAGGAGGACTTTCACTAATTGTATCCATTCAGCAATTCACTCATTATAATTTCTGTTTTTATATATGTCTTACAGGTACCTTCGGCTGGTTTTTCTGGACATTTATTCAGACAGTAAAACAATGGAAAAGCAGATATAACCACAAGCAGTTGTTCTCTGATATTGAATCATTAGATACTAAAGGTCACCCGTTTGACTTACTGGTTATTCAGAACAAAGAAAAAACCAAAGTGCTTACCTTCTTTGATAAGAGATGGAATACGTATCTGTTTCCATATAAGAGAATGAGTGACATTAATGAAGGAAAACTGCCGGAAAAAAGAGAACTTGAGTATGTAACAGGATATCTGGCAGAATTACTGCAGGTTTCTGAAGAAAACATTCATGGTGAAATGGTTCTGCGTAAAACCATTCAAAAATATTCAGTTTCCGATAAAGTCAATAAAACTTACGATCATCGCTTTTACAAAATGGCTGTGGATGATCTAGTTGATGACAACGATTTTGAAATTGCCGGTGTAAAATTCAAATGGTGGCACCTGTCTGACCTGGAGACAGACCAGCAGACTGTAAAAAATAATGCTGATATAGTAGCTGTGGTGAAAAACGAAGTACTGTAAAAGTTGTTCAGATTTCAAAAGTGAGTGGTATATACCGCTCACTTTTTTTGTTTTTATCTGTTCATTATTCATTAAATAAATGGCAGAAATAATGGGATAGCTCAGTATCCAATCATCAGAACATATATTTTCTGTCAAAAAACTACAAACCGGCAACACAGCATCCGTGCTGTTTTTCTTTTAATCTGAAAACTTTAACGTTCTGATATCCCTGGTCTTTAAGATACATAGCCTGCATCTTGCTCATTACCCCCTTTTCACAGTAAAGAAGATAAGTCTTTGTCTGATCAAGGTTGGCAAATTCACTGGAAATCTTAAAGAACGGGATAGTTAAATGAGGCTTGTCGGTAATCAGAGGCTTAGCATCAATTTCATCCTGAGCCCTGATATCCACAACAACCTCATTACTTGCGGCATAATCCGTAATCTCAACTTCGCCACCAATCATTTCCTTGGTATCTTCCGGAATATCCCTTATATCCATCCATACTGAAGCTTCAGCCAGTTCCTCAATAAGAGACATATCAATCTTACTTTCTTCCGCCTCAACAAAAGCAACGTCAGCCTTTACTGTAGGTCTATCTGAAATAACTCCGCAGTACTCCGGCATAGTCTCAGCAAAATGAATAGTTCCTATATCCCTGGCCTTATCTATAATGTCCTGCTTGTCAGTAACGATTAACGGACGGAGAATCAGGGTATCAGTAACCCGGTCAATAACAGAGAGATTAGTCAGTGTCTGACTTGAAACCTGTCCCAGACTTTCACCGGTAACCAAAGCCCCTGCCTTAAGTTTTTTAGCAATTATCGAAGCTATACGCATCATCATGCGCTTCAGGATAACACCGCGGACACTGTGATCTGTTTTAGTTAGAATTTCACCTACCATTTTTTCAAAAGGTACACTAATGAAACGTACTTTATGAGAGGATGCGAACTTATCCCAAATATAGTAGCTTTCCTGCTTTACCCCGATCTCATGAGCGTTTCCGCCCATGTTGAAAAACAGATAATGAACACGGCAGCCACGACGTATGAACATATATGAGGAAACCCCGGAATCGAATCCGCCGGAAATCAGACTGAGAACCTCCTCCTGAGTTGACAGCGGGTATCCGCCAAGACCTTCGTATATACCGGTAATCAAAAACAGTCTGTCATTATCAATTTCCAGAGTAATAACCATATCCGGATCTTTTAATTTCACACCGGCAGACGGAAAATTCTGATTCAGTCCGCCACCGACATACTTTTCCACATCAATTGAACGGAATTCCTGTTTTCCCTTACGTTTAACGCGGACACAGAATGTCTTACCTGCTATCTGCGGACCATATACAGCAGCTGTTTTCTCATAAATATCATGCATACTGGAATATTCATATTCCTCGGTCTCCATAACGTTATGTATCCCAGGTATACGGCAAAGCATCTCTGCGACCTCTCCTGATGAACGGGGACAAGGACCGTCTGTTTCATCAAGGCGGACGACAAGTTTATCCCAGCAGTCCTGAATCTTTACCTTAACTGCTGATCTGTTCAGCACGTTGCGGATATTTCTCTGTAGAACCTTGGACATTTCCTGACGTACAGATTTGCTTTTTACAATAATTTCAGGGAAGAATTTGATAATGTATTTCATAAACAGCTATTTTTTGGCAATAATGCCTTCTGGTCTTTGGTATAAAACAAAGGACACAGTCATTCTGCGTCCTTTAAACTAATATAGTTGATTCTCAGTAAATCAACTATGACTTATTCATGGTCGTGGTGATGGCAGCACTTATGTCCTTCTTCACCATCTTCATGGTCATGGTGATGACAGCACTTATGTTCATCTTCATCGTCATGATGATGTTTATGACAGCACTTGTGTTCATCATCATGCTTATGACCACACTGGCAATCTTCGTCATGATGTTCATGACAGCATCCGTGAGCCCCGTGAACATGACCATGTTCGATTTCAGAATCAGTAGCCTCTCTGACATCAATAATGTCCACCATAAACTTCAGGGTCATACCAGCAAGAGGATGATTACCATCGACAACAACGGTATTTCCCTTAATCTCCTTAACTACAATAGGTTTCTTCCCCATGTCAGTATCGGCAATAAAACTGTCACCTACATGGAGTTCCATACCTTCAAACATATTGATATCAATTTCCTGAATCAACTCAGGATGTCTGATACCATATGCTCTGTCCGGCTGAACAAGCACATCAACTGAATCGCCTTTTTCCTTTCCGATAAGAGCATCTTCTAATCCCGGAACGATGTTTGAATGTCCGATGAGTACTTCCATGGCCTCCTGACCATTAGTGGTATCCAGTACCTGACCGTTTTCATCGGTGACAATATAATCAATAGCTACTACAGTATTGGAAGTAATTTTCATATATAAATTCTCAAATATTCTGTTAAATAATCCGTTAAAACAAAACAACCTTGTAAGATTATATCATAACGAATAATTTGAACGAATAACCGCAAAAAATTAACTTAAAAAAAATGAAATCAATCTTCCAAGAATAATGCGTTTTTATAATCCTAAGCGGGCAACAGTCAGGGCATCAGGCCGAATCCTTCGCCTGACCGGTTACTTATCCAAACAAACGGAATACTTTTCATTTTCAGTAACTAATGAATAATTTCAGAGCATTACCCAGAAATTTGATACAATACCGCTATGCAATATTGTATTCATGTTTCATGACGAAAGCAGATGATATAGAGGATATAGATTACTCATAAATACTGTTTTTTATCAGTAATATATCCGTTTTTCCTTAGAAAAAATATCATACAGTAATCCGGCAGGGTATGCATCATCACATCTGCTCACAGTTCAGGTAATAGTTATCATCCTTAAATTCATTCAAACAATATGATTTATCTTAATAATTTAGAAATAATGAGAGGAACCACCTCTCTACTGAAGGACGCAACCGCAACAATTTATCCACATAAAAGAGTGGGTCTGGTAGGAAGGAACGGTTGCGGTAAATCATCCCTGTTCGCAGCCATCAAAGGTGAACTTGCTCCGGAGGCAGGTGAGATTGTTATACCGAAAAACTGGATCATCAGTTCCGTTGCTCAGGAAACACCTGGCCTCGATGAAACTGCGGTTGAATACGTCATTGATGGTGATAAAAGATATCGTGAACTACAGAAAAGAATGAAGGTGGCAGAAGAGTCTCATGACGGACTGGCCATAGCCAACATCCATACAGAACTGGAAAATGCCGGGGCATATACAATCAGAAGTCGTGCCGAAACATTATTAACTGGGCTGGGTTTTTCTGAAAAGGACTATGATACTCCGACCAAAAGTTTCTCAGGTGGCTGGCGTATGCGCCTTAATCTAGCCCAGGCTCTTATCTGTCCCTCTGATTTGCTTCTACTCGACGAACCAACCAATCATTTGGATCTAGATACCGTTATGTGGCTGGAGGATTGGCTGAAATCCTATCAGGGAACATTGATTATCATTTCCCATGACAGAGATTTTCTCGATAATATCTGTACCCATATTATCCACATGGAGGGTCAGAAGCTTAATATGTATACCGGAAATTTCTCCAGCTTTGAAGAGGAAAGAGCTCAGAAGATAAAGCTTCAGGCTGCTCTCTACGAAAAGCAGCAGACGAGACTCGCACATCTGCAGTCATTCGTTGACAGGTTCAGATACAAAGCTACCAAGGCCAAACAGGCACAAAGCAGACTGAAAGCCATGGAAAAAATGGAAAAAATAGTTCTGGCTCAATATGATTCTCCGTTTTCTTTTGAATTCAAGGAATGTCTGGAACTTCCACAGACACTTGTACACATGGAGAATCTTAGTGCGGGATATCCTGATAAAACAGTACTTACTGATGTAAAAATTAATCTGGTACCGGGGTCACGCATAGGATTACTCGGACGAAACGGAGCAGGTAAATCAACCTTTATCAAAACCCTCTCAGGTACCATTCCGCCTTTAGGAGGAAATGTCAGTATAGCCAAGGGAATTAAAATCGGATATTTCGCGCAACACCAGCTGGAATATCTTGATAATGATGAGACCCCGCTTACCCATCTCACAAGAATAGCTGAAGGCCATAAGGAACTTGAACTGAGATCATTCCTCGGAGGCTTCGGCTTCAGCGGAGACAAGGCCACAGAAAAGGTAGTACATTTCAGTGGCGGTGAAAAAGCCAGACTTGTTCTGGCGCTTATTGTCTGGCAGAGACCTAATCTTCTGCTTCTGGACGAACCGACCAACCATCTGGACCTTAATATGCGTGAGGCCATCATTATGGCCTTGGCTGATTATAAAGGAGCCTTAATCGTTGTTTCACATGACAGACATCTTTTAAAAACAACCACCAACGAATTCTATCTCGTTAGTGAAGGGAAACTCGGACCTTTCGACGGGGATTTAGATGATTACCACAACTACCTCACCGAACTGGATAAAAAAAATGAACAGTTAAGGAAGGAGGCTCACCGCGAAAAGGCTGAAGAAAAAAATAATGCGGTTTCAGGAAAAACCTCCTTCAAATCAAAGGAACAGAAGAAACTAGAAGCCGAATTCCGGGAAAAGCTACGCCCGATAAAAAAGGAAATAGAAATCCTTGATAAAAAAATGGCAGAACTCTCTGCCAGAAAAAAAGAACTGGAAAATCAGCTTGCAGATGAAAAACTCTACGATGCAGCCAATAAGAATGAACTGCAGCAAATCCTTCTTGAACAGAGTAAAGTTGCAAACGAACTTGAGGAGTGCGAAATGCTGTGGATGGAAAAGAGTGAACTTCTCGAGGAGAAAAACAGAGAATTTGCGGCACTTTAATCCCTGTACGGGAGCAATTGCCATCTACCGGTTACTATACAACCGGTATAATGCTTTTAATCTTTTTCAAAACATTCTGTTTTTGAATATTTAAATTTTTAGGATAAAGAAAATGTTAAGTTACAGACACGGTTTTCACGCGGGAAATCATGCTGATGTGTTAAAACACATGGTTTTATGTTTAATCCTGAGACAGCTCAAACAGAAAGGAAAGCCTCTTACCTACATTGACACCCATTCAGGTGCCGGAGCATACTCTTTAAAAAGTGCCTGGAGTCAGCAGACAGGAGAGTACAAAAACGGTGTGGATAAAATAATCAACAACGCACTGCTGCAGGAACTGGTACCTGATTATTATAAAATCATCAATGACATAAATGAAGGTTCGGGAGCTCTCAATTATTATCCAGGTTCACCTATGTTTGCAGCGCAAATCTGTGATGAAAATGACAGTGCCAATTTCATGGAGCTTCATCCGACAGAATATGAAAACCTTAAATATAACCTGCATCACTACTCATACTGTCATGTCCATCACCGGGATGCAGCTGAAGGTTTACCGGCTCTTTTACCTCCTGCTATCAGAAGAGGACTGATTTTTATTGATCCGTCATATGAACTGGAAAATGATTATAAGAATACCATCAGTCTGGTAAAGAACGCCTATACCAAATTCCCTCAGGGGATTTTTGCCATATGGTATCCCTTACTAGGAAAGGCATCAAATCACGCCTATGAATTCATAAGAGGCATAACAAAGTTAAATATCAGAAGAACCGTCAGAGCGGAGTTTACCGTATGTGCTCAGGACACCCTGATGGGAATGCATGGATCGGGAATGGTCGTCTGCAACGCACCTTTCGGATTTAAAGAAAATCTTGATAAGATTCTTCCGGAAATTACTGAACAACTTGCCATTGATAAAACAGCAGAGTTTAAGCTAGAAAAACTCACACCTGATGATTAATTGAAAAACCCGCCAATATTCTTAGGCGGGTTTAAAGTAATAACGAAATTATACTACCAGCATTTATTGGATTCTGAATCAGCAGAAGCACTACCACAGGTAGCTACAGTTGAACAACCGGAGTATTTTCTACCGAGGTGATTTATTGCCAGCTGCTGACACGCCAGCTTATCTCCCTTCTGTCCTCCCTTCGCAACAAGAGACAGCAAAAACTCATTACCTGCAGTATTAACAGTACTTGTGAGATCATAGTTTTCAGCAACCTTTGATGATAATGAGTTGGCATTTACACACCCGGTGTATGTATTATTGAGCGAGTAGCAGTTTTCCATTCTTGATGCCAACTGTACAAGATTCTGCTGAGCTTCTGAACGCTTTGCAGTAACCACATAATTTCTATAAGTCGGAATAGCTATCGCACTTAAAATGCCGATAATACCAATAGTAATCATAAGTTCTAACAGCGTAAAACCTCTTTTGCCACCAAATTTCATAATTCATTCTCCTATAAATTATTCTATGCTTCTTCTTATGCCAACGTTAGTCTGTACAATAGTGGCTGAACTAGGAAGCTGTCCATCAGTATTAGGTCTGTCCAACCCTCTTGATGTTATTCTGTAGAAACTGTATCCAATCTTTGCAGCTAAACTCTGACTGTTCGGGGAATCAGGCTGAAAGCCTCTGTACTCAATGAGGTATGTTGTTGTCCCGTCGTTTAAAGATACACATTTTCCTCCGCAAAACTGCTGATCCATCACCCAGGCATTTGCCTGTCTGTACCATGGAGTGGAACTTGCGCCATTTACCCATGTATCGCCGATTACAGGTCTGATTCCTTTAAAAATAGGTGCCAACTTTTTAACATCAACTGTATTCAATTCCCCTTTTGGAGAATAAATACTTATTGTCCCGGAGCCGGGAACCTGATAGCTTGGATCCAAAAATGTTTTATTCTTGAAATTTGTGGTATTAACTAAAAAATTTATACCACGATTAACACCGGAAACTGAATTTGAAGTAGAAACAACTTTGCTGTAATTTGCATTATCGCTACGCTGTGTCTTATTGCTGATACTTCCCAATGTAATGGCAATAACCCCAATTATAATGGTAAGCATTAGAGCAACAACTAAAGCTACACCTTTCTGATGTTTGATACCCATATACCTTCCTTAATCAAAATTATTAGCATTAACAAAAGAAATAGAACCGGAAAGAACTCGATGCATATTAAACTGCTCATTATTAGCAACAGTGTACTCTATCGCACTCCCGTTAGGCGACTCAGCTGCTGTAAAAAGAGTCAGTTTAGGTTGAGCACCCACGGCTCTCTGTCCCGTTTCCTGTGATGTAATCATCGAATATTTAACAACATTAACATCCGTCCATTCAGGCATATTTGTGCCACCTATATCATCAGCGAAATGCATGGTATTTGCATCTGATGAAGCATTTGTCGTAAAGTACGTGGAACCATAAAGAAATCTTATCGATACTATCGATCTGTCAATAACCTGTGCATCCACATCATCAAAACCGGTTGTTCCTGCATTTGACAAAACATGCTGACTGCACGTGAGCCCCTGTCCAGGGACGACTCTTATCAACATTTCCATCATAATGGTATTTGGCACCGGGACACCGCGACAATCGAATATAAAACCATTTGCCTCTGCTCCCCCTGTCTCTACCGCTGTATCATCATTTATGGATGAACCCCAAAACCGGATTCTTACAGCATCATTCCCATTAGTTTCGGAAAATCCAGTAACATATTCACTTTCCTGCCACTTGTCATTAAAAGGCGCTTCGAATTTTGAATCTACTTCAACAAGTTCCTCATTCTTTGCAACTCTGCGATAATTAATAAATCCGGTCTGAAACAAAAGATTATTAAGCATATTATCTACCTGACGATAGCTTTTACCGGATCTGCTAGAAGCACTAGAAATACCAAAATTCAAAGCACTGCTTGTAAGCAGTTTATACATACCAGCAATCACAATGGAGGCAATCAAAATGCTCACCATTAACTCAATAATACCGAACCCCTTACTCTTTCTGATCATAGCATTACCTCAACGTGACTGCATGCAACATTATTCTTGATTCTGAGATTATTTAATTCATCCTCACCATCTTCATCACCTTTAAATGGACAGAATGTTTCTACTGTGACTGTTTTACTCTCATCTGCATAAGTATTATCACTACTACCTTCAGCTTTAGAATAAGATGCTCTCTTTAATTTATACGCCATATTTACTTCAAGAGAATATGAATACATTGTATTGGTAATCTTATTTCTAGAAAGTCTAATCTTCAGGTCGGAATCTTCATTACCATTTAAACCAACTTTTTCGTACTTAGAACACGCCGCCAGAATACTAGGTACCAATGAAATTGCTTTATTTTCACTATTAACTAATACGTCATTAACAGAACTACAGCTAAAATCAACTGTATCCGCCTGCCATTTTAACTCATTACTTAAAGGTTTGTTACTTACCTGAAAAACCTTTATTAAATCCTGAAATACAGAAACCTCAGAGGTTTTTTGGTATGAACTGTTTAATGCTCTGGCACTGTATGCCTGTAAAGCCGCAAAACCCAGCATAGCGATTGAAACAATTAACATTGAAACCAATAATTCAACTAATGAAAAACCATTTCTTTTCATAATAATTCCTCATTATCCCGCATTGGTACACGGATTATTCTTTAACTTATGAGTGCCACCATCTTTAACCAATTCCTTTTGAATATCTCCTGATGTTCTCATGGTTATTCTAAACGCCTCATAAGATGATCCTATTCTGCGGCATATTGTAAATTTTACGTCACCGCCGACATTGATGTTAGCCGCACCGAACTTGGCAAAAGAAGTCAGACTGTTTTCCTTATCGGTAACACCTGACATACCATTAGGCAGAAACCGAACGTGATTCTGATTAGGTTGAATTCTTGTTTCTCCGACGTCAATAACCAAACCAATACTGCTGCTGCCACTATCTCTATACTCTATATCATATTGACCGACTATCTCATCGCCACTGCTGGTATTGCAATTCGTGGCATTGGCTGCGAATCCTGATCTTGCACAGATAAAAAAGCCATCAGACCAACTGGAGGTACTGCTTGACTGGATATCAACAACCTTGTTTCTCTGCATCGCTGTCATTCTAGCCAGTTCCAAACTGGAAATAAGAGACTCTGCCTTACTTCCCAAGTCCTGTTCCAGTTTCCAGTCACGCATATTCGGAATGGCAATCATCATTAAGATACCTGCCACACCAATGGCAATCATCATTTCAAGTAAGGTAAAACCGCGTTGTTTTAACCTGCTCTGCGATACCGATCTGGATCTACATCCTGTATCTCGCAGACTCGTTTTATTCAGATAAGTCATAATAAACTCCGTCAGACTCAAAATATTCTATTTCTCCGCATTATTATATAATTGTAATAACTTTTTTAATCCGTGTTATGCTGGCGTTAAATATTTGAGAGATAAATACAAAAAAATTTACAATATTGATAATTTTATGTAAACAAACACCGTTTTTTTAGGCTTTATTTGACATTTTTACCTTCTTAAAAAAAGCTTACAGGTATTATTTTGTGATCAAATCTTTAATTTATTCAAAATCTGTGCACAAGTGTGTAAAAAATATTATCCATCCGTATCATTATGTTAATTCCACCAGCTATTAAATCATAATCTCCGTATATTACCTGTTAAACGGAATCATATTAAAAAATTCCCATTTGATTCTGTTTTTTTGATATTTTTTTCATAATAGAATCTCGGATTTTCATCACATAACCTCAAGCAGTTTCTGATTACTGTTAGAAGAGAGTGAATGGATTTTTGAATATAAACACTTCATTAGAATTATTAAATAATTTGATAAAAGCAATCCTTCAAATCGCCTAAAAAAAAACAATTTGAAAAATACCGAAAAAATTACTTTTTTTTCTTAAAGCTTTCCCTATAGCAAACCCAAAAAGTGACCTATATCAAAAAGATAAAAAAATCAATACCGTTGCACAATTTTCGCCAATATTTTTCGCAAAAATAAAAAAATTCATGTTATATAAAAATATTTATTGCACAAAATTTCATTTTTCACAATAATGCACAAACTTAAAAAATATTAACGTTTATTTTGATGCAGGTTGTTAAAAAATAAACATCTTTTGGCAGGGGTGCAAACCCATTTGTGAGGTGCTACAAAAAGCCCATGAATAATTTATTTAACACTGAACTTAATTACCGTGAACTTATCAGCAAACACGGATCTCCATTACTGATTCTAGACAAGGCGACAGTACGTTTCCAGTACAAGGAACTTGCAAGATCTCTTCCTAATGTAACTCTGCATTACGCTCTAAAACCATTACCGAACAAAGACGTTGTAGCTTCACTCATTGAAGAAGGCGCCAGTTTTGATCTAGCATCCAGAGGGGAAATTGATCTTGTACGCTCTCTGAATATCAATCCGATGAAATGCATTCATACCCACCCTATCAAGAAGGATCAGGAAATCAAGTATTCTCTCGAATACGGCTGCAATACATTCGTTGTTGATAATGCTCAGGAAGCAAAGAAATTTATTCCATACAAGGATGAAGTAAAGCTCCTCATAAGAGTAAGTTTCCCAAATCCGGAAACTCCTGTTGACCTGTCAAAGAAGTTTGGTGTTTTACCTAAAGACTGTCTGGAGCTTTTAAAGCTTACCAAGTCTCTCGGTCTGAATATTCACGGTCTATCCTTCCATGTAGGGTCTCAGGTTCCTAATGCCAACAGGCATGTTGAAGCAATCAACGAATGCGCAGGAATCATCAAGGCTGCAAAGGAAAACGGAATTGAATTAAATGTTCTGGATATCGGCGGTGGTTTCCCTGTTGATTACGAAAAAGCTGAAGCTACAAACATTTTTGAATTCTGTGCCCCGATTCGTGAAGCTTTAAAGCAAATTCCTGCAAATATAAAAGTAATCGCTGAACCGGGCAGATTCTTAAGTGCTCCTGCAATGATCAACATCTGTACAGTTGTCGGAAAAGCTGAAAGATTTGAAAAGCCATGGTACTACCTTGATGACGGTGTGTACTGCAGTTATAGCGGTCAGATTTTTGATCATGTTATTTATCCGAAATTCACTCCGTATGTAGATGGTCCGAAGCAGGAATCTGTTTTAGCAGGACCTACCTGTGACAGTATTGATATTATTGCCGAAAATATTGAATTACCGGAATTAGATTTAGGGGATATCGTTGTTGGTAAGATGATGGGGGCATATACCATCTCTACTGCTACCGAATTTAATTTCATTAATAAGACAGATATTCTGGTTATTGATACAGAAAGAGATCCTGAATATCAAATCTAAATCTCTCAGACGGTGTTTCACCTGGTTTTCTGAAAATAATACATACCTGAGAAACCTGAGCTTAGAACTCAGGTTTCTTTATTTCTAATCTCTTCATTTAACGCAGCCCCCCGAAGTTTAAGTATTTTCTAAAGGAATGACAGTAAATAAAAATCGGGTAGGGGGAGCATGCTCACCCCTCCCACACCACCGAACGTGCGGATCCGCATTCGGCGGTTCAAAACGAGAACATGGAAGTAAGATATATCAGCCTTTCCACGCAAACTGCTCCAAGGTAG
>JAEEGK010000921.1_pt1 | contig 73614 bp, 63 predicted proteins | sample 8958771 | NCBI WGS metagenome assembly JAEEGK01 (sample SAMN16246547, study PRJNA631951) | gut metagenome | biome: gut microbiome; feature: rumen; material: SC-attached | host: Bos | place: Iran: Karaj | collected 2018-10
CATCGAGCTCCGGCAGTTCTTTTACCTTGATTGCGTGGAGCTTGATCTGGAAGGTAGCTTCCTTGCCCTTGAGGTTCTCAGCGTGATAATCCTCCGGGAAAGTAACGGTGATCGGGAACTCTTCGTCAATGTTGTGTCCGATCAGCTGCTCTTCGAAGCCCGGGATAAAGGAGTTGGAACCGATCTTCAGATCGTGGCCTTCATCCTTACCGCCTTCAAAAGCAACACCGTCTACGAAACCTTCGTAGTCGATCGTTACTGTATCGCCGTTCTCAACCGCACGTCCCTCTACCGGAACCATACGGCCGTTTCTGTCCTGCAGACGCTTCAGCTCAGCTTCTACAGTCTCATCAGACGGAGCATTGAAACGGTATTCAGCCTCGACGCCCTCGTACTGGCCGAGCTCAACTTCCGGCTTCACGGTTACTGTGATGGTATATTTGATGCCCTTGTCGTCACCGATCTCCTGGATGTCAAGCTCCGGACGGGAAACGACCTTCAGGTCATGCTCTTTAATTGCAGCTGTATATGCAGGATTTACGACGTAGTCGATCGCGTCATCATAGAGTACGCCCTCGCCATAGTACTGCTTTACCAGGTTAAAAGGTGCTTTACCCTTACGGAAACCCGGGATCTGAAAACGATTCTTATTCTTGTTAAAGGACTTCTGAAGCGCGTCCTTAAATTCTTCGGCGGATGCTTCCAGTGAGATAACGACAATATTGTTATCCTTCTTCTCAACAGACGACATATCTATCTCCTCCATATAATAATGAATTATAGTCACACGAACAGGTATTTTATCACAGAAGTTCCAGTAATTCAATCATATTTTCTTAAGCGCCGTCATGTCCCTTTCGAAAAGCACTATCCTGGGGCAAAAGGCAAAAAAAGAACTGCCCTTTCAGGCAGTTCCCTTATCTGGCGCGCCCGGCAGAGATCGAATCCACAACCTTCTGATCCGTAGTCAGACACTCTATCCAGTTGAGCTACGGGCGCATATGATGTATGCCGTATGAACAGCATGATGTATTTTAGACCTAAGAACGGCGCTTGTCAATGGTCTTTCGAAACATTTCGTTCTTTTTCGGAAGAAGCCTTTTCCGAAAGCGGAAGCAGGATCTCGACGATGAACAGATCCTCTTTTACTTCGGCCGTGATCGATCCGCCCATACGCTCGACAAGGCCTTTGGCGATCGCAAGTCCCAGACCCGTAGAGGTGGAAGTCCTGGCCTTATCTCCCTTGTAGAAGCGGTCGAAGATCTGATCGACCTCGATGACCTCGCCCGGTTTTTTATCGTTGAAGCAGGAAAAATGGAGGTGGTTCTCCTTCTCTTCCAGTGAAAGGCCCAGTCGGCTGTGCCCGTGTACCAGGGCATTCTTGACGAGGTTCTGGACCACGCGGCGGAGCGCCACTTCGTTGGCCACGATCATCAGGTCCTCTTCACAGAAATTCACATCCGGTGTCAGGCCTCTTTTCTCAAAGTCCTCATAGAAAGCAAGGACCGTCTCACAGATACACTGGCGTCCGTCCATCGGGACCATGGCCAGTTCGTAGTTCTGATCCTGCATTTTCGTATAGGTGAAAAGTTCTTCAAGAAGTTCTTTGAGGCTCGAGATACGGTTCTGGATGATCTGCAGATAATGCTCTTTTTCCTCCGCGGAATCCGTCATGACCAGAAGCTGGACATATCCGTCAAGAGACGTCAGGGGCGTCCTGATATCGTGCGACAGATTCGCGATCGCTTCTTTAAGGTTATTCTCATTTTTCTCGATCGCGATCCGCTCTTCCTGATAACGGTTACAGATCTCGTTGATGCGCAGCACCAGTTCATTGATCTCTTTATACGGAATCTCGGAAGTCAGACGCTGATTGGAAGTATGCTTCTGCATCACTTCAAGCTGATGGCAGTTATTCCGGATCTGCATGCGATAGTGAAAAAGCGCGATAAATAGCGCAATCGCGATGATCGTTGCCAGGATCGCCCAGTAAAGCATCTGCTCTCCTCCTCTCTTCCGTTATTTCTGTCTTGCCCCGCCGGTAATGGACAGATAGTAGTCCTCCAGCGCTTCGTTCTTGACGGAAATACCTAATGTCTTGATGTTATTCTTCGCCAGTTCCAGGACGATCTCGCCGCTCTCGTCGAGGCGCTCGAAGATCTGGATCAGGCTGTTATCTAATACCTTATAGTTCTTAAAGCCCATCTTCTCGATGATGGTCACGGCCGCTGTGGCATCACTCGGGCGAAGCTCGATACGCTCGCTGCATCTCTGAAGCAGTTCCTGATGGGTAAATTCGTCGATAAGCTGGCCGTTGTGGATAATGCCGTATCTCGTCGCGATCTTCGACAGCTCCTCAAGGATATGCGAAGAGATCAGGATCGTGATGTTTCTTTCGGTATTGAGCCTTAAGATCAGATCACGGATCTCCACGATGCCCTGCGGATCGAGACCGTTGATCGGCTCATCCAGCAAAAGAAGGTCAGGGTGTCCCACCAGCGAAAGTGCGATGCCAAGGCGCTGTTTCATACCCATGGAAAAACGCTTGACGGGGAGTTTTCCCACGCCTTCCAGGCCCACTTCGGAAAGAAGCTCATTAAGGAAATTGTCGTCGTTCATGCCCATCATGAGGGCTTTGACTTTCATATTCTCAAAAGCGGACAGATTCAGAAGAAGTCCCGGGCTTTCGATCAGCACGCCGATGCGGTCACGCATATTCGCCGTCTTTTTTTCTGATTCTCCGAATATGCGGAAAGAACCTTCTGTCGGACGCGCAAGTCCCGCCAGCATCTTAAGAAGCGTCGTCTTACCGGCGGCATTTCTTCCGATCAGGCCGTAGATCTCGCCCTGCTTGAGTTTGATGGACACATGATCGACCGCTGTGATCGATCCGTATACTTTAGTGATGTTATCAGTTTCCAGTAAATATTCCACATTTGCTCCTTCGGGTCAGATCCCGCATGATGTCCTCTCGAACAATTATAATGCAAGCCTTCGGAAATTGGAAATAGAACCCTGTCCTCCGGGGGGTAACGGGACAGGAATTCTATTCCAAGCTAAGGGGGTATTATGTTTCGAGGGTCATTCGAATTAATGAACATCTCTTCTCTGCTGGAGGATCATGCTGCCGCCTACAGTAACAATGATGTATACCACAGAGATCAGAGCGAAGATCATGATCGCCTTTGCACCGGCGCTCTCATGGTTAAAACTGAAATACACGCTGTCGTAGAAGATATCTGTCGGCAGGACCTTCGGGTTGGAGATGAACTTCTTTACGAGCATATCGAGAAGCATCTCGATCAGGTTCAGGATTCCCAGAGAAATGATCAGGGAGGCTACGACACCGCCCACAGAGCTGTTGAAGAGCGTGGTGAAGAAGAAGAAGATCGCGGAGAATGCTACTGCACCAAGATACATAAGTCCAAAAGACTTGAGCATCGGAGCAACTGCGCCGAAAGCGAAATTGTCGATGAACAGTGCACAAAGTCCGAGCATGATTGCATAGCCGATCAAAATAAGGCATGTCATGCCGATCACTGCGGAGATCCATCTGGCCAGTGTCTGCTTCCATCTGTTCTTGGTGATGCCGATGATGTTCTTATCAAATCCGGCCTTGTGCTCGGCGTTGACAAAGAGTACCACGAAGATCGCCAGGATCAAAAGGATATTGCTGTTCTGAAGGAAGGTCGATACTGACTGTACACCATCGAGTGTCTTAAATCCGAGTGAGGAAGATCCGCTTCCGTCAAACAGATTGAGCGGGTCATCCAGGAACATCTTCAGCGAACCGAACTGCATAAAACCGAAAACTGCGATGATGATAGCCATTACCCAAGTGGATACCGCACGGCTCATGCGGTACAGGTTCATTTTGATCAGATTAATCATTATTGCTTCCTCCTGTCAGCTGGAAGTAGTAGTCTTCCAGAGCTTCTGTCTTTACTGCGATCTCATTTGTCTGGATGTTTTCTCTGGCCAGTGCGACTGTGATGGCGCCACCTTCGTTTAATCTCTCATAGATATTGATGGCGTCATCCTTGACCTCGAGCTTCGAAAAGCCCATCATATTGAGCACTTCGAGAGTCTTTGCGATGTCGTTGGTACGCAGTTCGAGTCTTTCACAGCACTTGCTGAAGAGTTCTTCCTTGCTCTCTTCTTCCAGAAGTCTTCCTTCGTGGATAATGCCGTACTGTGTAGCTACCTTGGAAAGTTCATCAAGGATATGACTGGAGATCAGGATCGTGATCCCGCGGTCGTCGCAGAGGTGGTGAAGGATACTTCTCATTTCCGCGATACCCTGCGGATCCAGACCGTTGATCGGTTCGTCCAGGATCAGGAGTTCCGGCTGATTCACAAGTGCCATCGCAATACCGAGGCGCTGCTTCATGCCGAGGGAGAATTGCTTTGCTTTCTTCTTACCGGTATCGGAAAGACCCACTTCAGAAAGAAGTCCTCTTAAGTAATTATCGTCCTTGATGCCGAGAGCGATCGCCTTCGTCTTTAAGTTCTGGAAAGCAGTCATGTTCGGGTAAAGACCGGGAGCTTCGATCAGGATGCCTACCTTCGGCATCATCTGCTCTGTCGTCTCCCCGTTTCTTCCGTGGATCTCAAAGGATCCGGAAGACGGACGGGAAAGACCGCCGATCATCTTCATCAAAGTGGTTTTGCCGGCACCGTTTCTGCCGATCAGACCATAGATGCCTCCGCGCTGTACGTGGATGGACACTTCGTTGGCTGCATTGTATTTGCCATACGTTTTGGTCAGTTCATTAGTCGTAAGAATGTAATCCATTGTTGTCTCCTCCTTTTGCTTACAGATTCATTCTAGAAAATAAATCCTAATCAATCGCCAAGGAGAAGTTTAGTATTCAACAAGAATTGTTTAAGAAAATGTTAAGTGCTTCAGGTGCGCACGTCCTTCTTTTCCGAGAAATAGATCGTAAGACCCAAAGCCAGCGCCAGATAGACCAAAGAGACGATCACAGTCCTGATCTGATCGCCTGCGCCCATACTTCCTCTATAGGATACAAATACATTATCCAGACAGTAATCCGAGATGCGGAAATACGATGCGGTTCCTGCCATGACCTGAGTCATTTCTTTAGCGGAAGCTCCGCCGATCCTTGCAATCAGAAGGTCCAAAAGTCTTTCACCTGTGACAAAGATACCTGTCGCAATCAGTATTCCCATGATCATACCCGCTGCCGGACTCTTCAGAAGCGAAGTAATAAAGAAGACCATGGTGCAAAGCGAGATCAGGCAGATATAACTTATGAAAAAGCCGAGAATATATTCATCCCATGCTTCTGCGCAGAAAGGACGAAGGAAAAGTGCAGAAGATAAAAGGCCGAAACCCGAGCAGACGATATATACGCCGCTTATGCAGGTCACCATCGCCAGCCATTTCCCCATAACAAGCTCTGTTTTCTTTTTAAATAGGCAATACGTGTTCTTGGCAAATCCCCATGTAAAATCGCAATTGGTCAGGATCACGCAGAAGATCGCGATCAGGATAAGAAGAGCATCGTTGCTCTGAATAAACAGATAGTGGGCATCCGCCGGATAAAGCCGAAGCCCTTCTCCATTCATGGAAACAGAAATAGCGTCCGCCATGAACGTAAACGGATTGTTATAGATGAAAATGAAAAGTCCCAGTGACAAAAGCATGAATGCGGCCAGAACAATGCCCATGACCCATGTCGATGTGGCTTTGGAAACACGATACATATGCATACGGAAGATATTAAACATTCGGAACACCTCCTGTCAGACGGAAGTAATAGTCTTCGAGGGACTGTCCTTCGATCCTCATCTCCAGCGTCTGAATATTCTGCTGGGCCAGTGCAAGAGAGATCGCACCGCCTTCTTCCACCCGATCATGGATCTCGAAGTGGTCGCCCGCATCCCTGTAATTCACGATACCTAAAGAAGTGAATACTTCGGCGGATTTTGCCGGATCACTCGTCTTCAGGAAAAGATACGGCCGGCAGCGGGACGCAAGTTCTTCGTTCGTTGCCTCGTCGAGGAGTACGCCTTCGTGGATGATGCCGTAGCGGTCAGCCACCTTGGAGAGTTCCTCGAGGATATGACTCGAAATGATGATCGAGATGTGTCTTTCCTTACAGAGTCTGTGGATAAGATTTCTCACTTCTGCGATACCCTGCGGATCTAGGCCGTTGATCGGCTCATCGAGCAGAAGGAGTTCAGGCGAATTGACCATGGCGATGGCAATACCAAGACGCTGGCGCATACCTAAGGAAAAATACTTCACGGGCTTATTCCCGACGTTGGGAAGTCCGACAAAATTCAGAAGGTCGTTAAGATATGCGTCATTTTTTACGCCGCAGGCAATGGCCCGGGCCTTGAGATTACGGAAAGCGGAAAGATTCTGAAAGACGCCCGGATCTTCGATCAGGACACCGATCTTCTTCATCATGTCATCAGAAGATTCTCCATTGGCACCGATGATCGAGTAGGTGCCGGATGTCGGATGAGCGAGCCCTGCGATCATCTTAAGAAGCGTCGTCTTTCCGGCGCCGTTTCTACCGATCAGGCCATATACCTCGCCTCTTTCCACATGGATCGAGACATTGTTTACGGCGTTTTTGCTTCCATACGTCTTCGTAATTTTATCCGTCGTAAGGATAAGGCTCATTTTACACTCACTCCTTTATTTTGCGAGTTTATATCCGATTCCCCATACCGTTTCGATAAATTCGGTATCAGTAAACTCTTTTAATTTCTTTCTTATATTACTGATATGCACATTGATGGTCTTATCCTCACCGATATAGATCTCATTCCATGCGCAGTCGTAGATATCCTGCTTCGTGAAGACACGCTTCGGGTGCGATACCAAAAGCGCGAGGATCTGGAACTCTCTTTTCGTCAGCTGCACTTCCTGATCGTTGACCATAACAGTGAAAGACGTCTCGTCGAGTGTCAGTTCCTTATATGTGAGCTGTCCTCCGGTCGCTTCCCCGCTCTTCTGGGAAACACGGCGGATCTGTACAGCCACTCTCGCCAGAAGCTCCGGGATCTCAAAAGGCTTCGTGATATAGTCTTCCGCACCGGTCGTCAGCATCTGCACTTTCGTGTCCATCTCATCTTTTGCGGATACGACGATGACCGGCGTATCCTTGATCGCCTTCATCTTCGGGAAAAGCTCATCTCCGCAAAGTCCCGGCAGCATCATGTCCATCAGGACCAGATCATAATCTTCTTTTTCATAATAAAGGAGGGCCTCCGTACCGGAGAATGCCTGCTTGCACTCGTAGCCCGCCTTCTTCAACGCATCTGCCATCAGATGGTTGATCTCTGTATTGTCCTCAATGATCAAAATCTTCTTCATATGCTATACCCTCATTTATTCACTTTTTTAATCATACCATACTTTTGCGCAATATGACTTTTCTGGTAGGAAAAACCATGGTATTGGTGGTATACTTCGTAGGAAAGAAAGGCAGGAACACATATGCAGTTTGAGGAAAGCACCGGAAGGCTTCTGATTCCGGGTCTGTTTAACACCCGCGATCTCGGAGGCATGAAGACAAAAAGCGGAAGGATTACCGCATTTCACCATCTCATCCGTTCTGATGCACTCGACCATCTTAAGGAGCCATACATCACCGAACTTTCCTCTTTCGGAGTATCCGTGATCATTGACCTTCGTTCCCAAGAAGAAGCAGAAGCTCATCCGGATACGCTCCGGGACGATCCGCGCTTTACCTACTACAACATACCGCTTCTTCGCGTAAACGCGGATGATATGAATAATCAGGTCATTTCTGACTGCATCAATTCTTCTCTCGGAGATCTTTATATCTGGATGTTTCAAAACAGCAGACCCTACTTCGCCGAGGTCCTCCGGACGATCCGGAAGGAAAAGGACAGGACCATTCTTTTCCATTGCGCGCACGGCAAAGACCGGACCGGTCTGATCGCCGCCATTTTCTATCTTCTCTTGGGCGTTGACCGAAAGGACATCATCAGCAATTACGCCATCTCTTATACCTATGTAAAAGAACTCGTCGCCCCACTGATCCGGAAAAACGATCCGCGTGTGCATCACATCTATCGAAGCGATGCGAAAAACATGGAGATGCTTCTTTCCTATCTGGATAAGGAATACGACGGGGATATCCGGAAGTTTCTTTCGCTGTGCGGTCTTTCCGAAGAAGAGATCGCTTCTCTTACTTCTATTCTTCTTTAAGAACCTTCGTGAAGCCTTGAGAGGATCATGGTACTGATCGGCACACTGCCGTCTTTATTGGCATGATCTCTGTCGAGGTCAATGGTGAGCCGGTAAAGATCGTTATCGATCGAGAGCTCCAGCACAAATCCCGTCTCATCGGCAAACGGATATCTCGTCAGGATATCCCATGACGTCTGGTTGACGCGAAGAGACGCGCCGATGCCGGCTGCCTCGGAATCCCAGATACGGAAACGTGTATACGTTCCCTCCCAGTCATCTTCGCCGTGGTAGACGCCATAGACCGTGATGGTGAACCCGCTGTAGCGGATAAGGATATTTCTTCTTCCGTTTTCGTTGTCAAAAGATCCGTCCATGACCGGGCCGCAGGAGATCGTGATCGGGTCTCCGAAAAGATTGGTAAGCTGGCTCGGAGCCGCATGCTCACCGATACGTACCGTACGCCGGCCGTTGTAATACAGATAAAGGTCGGCCGTGCGAAGCTCACTCTCGATCGGATCGACCACAGAGATCTTATCGTCCGAATCCGAACGGAAACGTACCTGTCTGACGCTCGTCTGCAGCTGCGTATCAAGGACTTCCGGCTGGAGGTAAACGAGATTGGACGCATCGATCGAGATCATCTCATACTCGCTGTACTTCGACTTGACGTTATGTGAGTAAAAACGGATCATCTCCTTGGCTTTTTCCTTCAGCACATCTCTTGATTCCGGAAGAGGTTCCGGCACTTCCGTAAACGAAAGAAGCGAGATGACGTCCGTGACGTTTTCATTGGCATAGGCTTCGAAATAGTTGACGGAGAACGCATAGAGCTTCAGGCAGCTCAGGATCCACGGACGGCTTAAGTACACACTTCCGTCATCCATCGTCTGAAGATAGAAAAGAAGCGGTGTCCCCGACACTCTCTCCCCGGTCGTCGTGACCTGCACCGGGATACATCCCCGGATAAGTCTTCCATATTCTTCCGTATCATTGGAAAGCATGGCAGAAAGAAGATCGTCCTTCTCTTTCCCCTGGACGATATCGAAGGAGACCACGCGGCTAGATCTGGGCATCATATTCTGGAGGATGCGGATATATTCGTAGTATTCGGAATAAGAAAGTCCGTCCTTCTGCTCTTCGGGAATACGGTTAAAGTACTGCTCCGACTCATTGATATCCTGAATGGAGTCCACGACGAGACGCGCCAGTTCCGGCACATCGACCTTTTTCTTCTGAAACCTTGTACGGGAACAGGAAGTAAGTACGGAGGCCATCAAACAGCAAACGATCAGAAGCGACCAGGATCGCACAGCAGAACGTCTATGCTTTTTTGAGGCAATACCCGTCATTACGTCTGATCCTTTCTTCTCTGTCTGACTGCTTCAAAAACTACGATCCCCGCGGCTACGGCGGCGTTTAAACTATTTACGGATCCGGCCATCGGGATCGATAGCAGGAAGTCACACTTTTCCCTAATGTTCTTATTCATGCCTTCGCCTTCACTTCCGATGACGATGGCCATCGGGCCGGACCAGACATCGTCGAAGTACTGGTTTGTACCTTCCGCGTCTGTGCCTGCGATCCAGAAGCCCTTCTCCTTCAGTTCCAGGATCGTTCTGGAAAGATTCGTGACACGGGCGACAGGCACATATTCGATCGCGCCGGCAGAAGCCTTGGCGACCATAGAATCCAGACCGATGGAGCGGTGCTGCGGAATGATGACGCCCGTGACACCGGCAGCATCTGCGATACGGAGGATCGAGCCCAGGTTATAGGCGTCCTTCAGTTCATCGAGGATCAGAAGAAGCGGTGCTTCCCCCTTTTCTTCGGCGATCTTCAGCATATCATCGATCTCCACATATTCGTGGCTTGCGGCCTGGGCGATCACACCCTGATGGTTATGTGTCTGGGACATATCATCGAGATTGATCTTCGGCACTTCCATGATCGGGATACGAAGATCCTTGGCCATGTTGATGATTCTTGCCAGCGTCGGATCCGGACGGGCATTGTCCGTTCTTTTCGCTACAAAGAGCTTGTTGATGGTGCGTCCGGCGCGCATAGCTTCCAGCACCGGGTTTCTGCCCTCGATACGGTCATCGGTCGGCTCATTCTCCTGTGCTTTCGGAAGATTTCTGATAAATGATTCCGCCGAAGGAAGGGCCTTGCGGTCCATTCCCATCGGTTTCTTACGATCATTTCTATTTTGTCTCGGGCCTTTCGGTCCAGGCATCTTCGTTCCCATCGAACTCTCCTTATGTCGTCTCCTCGAGGATACTTAAGATCCTTCTGATCAGTTCTTCCATTCGTTCTTCTTTTCCCGCCAGATACAGGTAGCCGATCAGGGTCTCAAGCCCCGTCGCGTACTTATAATCAGCCGGGCTGGCATTCTTCGCCATACTGCCCTGATGTCCGTTCTTTCCTCTTCGAAAGACATTCTGTTCTTCCTCGGAAAGTTCGTCGTGAAGGACCCGGATCGCCTGGGCCTGTGCGGGTGCGCTTACATAGTGCACCGCTTTTTTATGGAGGACACCGGACTGTCCGCCGAAGCGTGACACGATATGCATCCTCACATAGAGCTCATATACGGCATCCCCCACATACGCCAGAACGGAGGTCGGGACCTCTCTTATGTCCTCCGGCGGGATCGGGATCATCATTTCTTCGTCACCTGCGGACCCTGCGGAGTATCCTTGATCTGGTAACCCATCTCGGAGACCTGATCACGGAGTGCATCGGCTCTGGCAAAGTCCTTATTCTTCTTCGCTTCCACGCGCTGGTTTACAAGGTCCATGACCTCGGAAGGAATGCCGCTGTCCTTGTTAAGGATCTCACGGATCTCCAGGCCCAGAACCCCCATCAGTTCGCAGATCATGTCAGCGGCCGCCTTGATGGAAGCAGCAGAAACATCCTTTGCAGTCAGATGTGTGTTCAGGACACGTACCAGTTCATAGATCGAAGTGATCGCATCTGCGGTATTCATGTCATCGTCCATGCGGGCAATGAAGGATTCCTTTGCCTCAGAAACTGCATCGGCCAGTTCTTTTTCCGCATCGGCATTCGGGGAAAGACCTGCTTCTTGCTCATGGCTTAAGATGAAGTCAGAGGTCTCCACCGCTGTCGAGATACGCTCAAGGCCGTTCTGTGCGGACTTCAAAAGCTCATCCGAGAAATTGATCGGCATTCTGTAGTGACCGGACAGGATGAAGAAGCGGATGACTTCGTACGGGAACTTCTCGACGATATCACGGACCGTGAAGAAGTTGCCGAGAGACTTACTCATCTTCTCGTTATCGACGTTCACGAATGCATTGTGCATCCAGTAATGCGCGAACGGGCAGCCGTTTGCCGCCTCGCTCTGGGCGATCTCGTTCTCATGGTGCGGGAAGATAAGATCCTGTCCGCCGCCATGGATATCGATAGTCTTGCCAAGGTACTTTCTGTTCATGGCCGAGCACTCGATGTGCCAGCCCGGACGGCCCTCGCCCCACGGAGAATCCCAAAACGGTTCGCCTTCCTTCTTAAACTTCCAGATCGCAAAGTCCGCCGGATTTCTCTTACCTTCGAAGGAAGCTCCGCGCTCACCTGCACCGGCTACGAGGTCCTCGAGGTTGTAGTGCGACAGCTTGCCGTATTCCTTGAACTTCGGCACTTCGAAATACACACCGTCTCCCTCGATGATGTAGGCATAGCCCTTATCCATCAGGTCGGTGATCAGGGCGATGATCTCATCCATCGTCTCGGTCGCTCTCGGCTGATAGGTCGGGCGCTTGATCCCGAGGGCATCTGCATCCTTATAGTACTCAGCGATATAGCGGTCTGCGATCTCCTTTACCGTAGTGCCTTCTTCGTTGGCGCGCTTGATCATCTTATCGTCGATGTCGGTAAAGTTCTGGCAGAACGTGACGTCGTATCCTCTGTACTCGAGGTAACGGCGAAGGGTATCAAAGGTTACGAACGGGCGGGCATTCCCCAGATGAAAGTAGTTATAGACCGTCGGGCCGCAGGCATAAAGCTTGACCTTGCCTTCTTCCATCGGGACAAACTCTTCCTTCATTCGTGTGAGTGTATTAAAAATCTTCATGTTGTTTTCTCCTATATGACATAGTCTTCATACGTGTCTTCCGGGAGCTCCGTTTCCGGGTGCTGGTGCTTCACAGCCTGTTCCAGCGCCTCCACATGACGCGCAAGACGACGGATTTCTGATTCAAGCGGATCTTCCATAGTCGGGTGGTCCAGCTCGTCCGCGTGATTGACAGGCTGTCCCTGCATGCGGACTACTTTTCCCGGAACACCGACTACCGTGGCTTCCGCGGGCACGTCGTGCAGCACAACGGCATTTGCACCGATACGGGCATTATCACCGATCGTGACGGGACCCAGTATCTTTGCGCCGGCACCGATGAGCACATCGTTACCGAGAGTCGGATGACGCTTTCCTTTACCATGGCCGGTACCACCGAGCGTCACGCCATGGTAGATCGTACAGTTATCACCGATCTCGGCTGTCTCACCGACGACGATCCCCATGCCGTGGTCGATGAAGAGCCCTTTCCCGATCTTCGCACCGGGATGGATCTCAATGCCCGTACAGGTCCGGCCGAACTGCGAGTTCCATCTAGCCAGCCCGTAAAGGTGGATCTTGTAGAAGAAATGACTTACTCGGTGAAAAACTAAAGCGTGGAAGCCGGGGTAAAGAAGGATAACCGAAAGCACGCCCCGCGCTGCAGGGTCACGCTTGGCAATCTGTTTTGCGTCTTTAAATAGCCCCATCTTACTTCCTGTATCAACACAATAATAAAAGCCCAAAACCGCGCCCACTTTTGACACCTAGCGATCGCCAGGTGGGTATCCTGCGGCAGTCTAAGATCTTCCTCTCGGGAGCGCTTCCCTAAAGAAGCGGTAAGGCTTGATCGTCTCTGCACCGACACCGGATTCCCGATTATGTCATGAAGGTTCAAAAACATGAGCATCAGCTTTAGGTTGTCTTTATTATACCAGTATATCTATTAAAAGGGAAGGAAAAGCCATTACCAAAGTGTAACAATTCTACGTCTTTATGCTTTCGATTTTTCTGGAAATTCAACACATTTTGAGGATATGAAGAAGCGCCGCTCCCGAAAGCTCAGAAGCGGCGCCATTTGATCAGTTTTTAGTATCTTTGCTGAAAGATCTCTATCAGACCTTCTTGATGCTATCGAAGAAGACAGTCAGTTTCGCATCCAGAGTCTTGGCCTGTGTTGCTGTGGCATATTGGTCTGTCATCGCCATGAAGTAATACATATCGTATGTTTTCGTATCGTAGTATCCGACGAATCTTACTTTTCCGCAGGAATCAGAAGCACTGAGCGAAAAATCAACGAACTGCATTCCGTAAACAGTACTCTTGGTGTAGGAATCCATGGAATATCCGCCCATTCCCATAAGTGCGGCAAGTACACCGACCTCACTGTAGAAATCGAAATCATCCGGATCCTTATCGCTTTCTTCAAAGGATTTCTTTACGTTCTGATGTACCGCAGCGATCCTTCCTGCCGGATCATTGAATATGAAAGCATATTCTCCGGTCTTCGCATCTGATTCAGTCTCCACTTCCCATTTCACGTGAGCCTGGAAAGTAAAGCAGCCAAGCTTATAGGTCTTGTACATGGTCTTCTTTCCATAGACATAGGAAGCTGTTCCGCCGACGATCATATTGCCGCTGGCATCCTTGTGATACGGGAATACCCAGTAGAAGGTGTATTCTTTTTCCGAAGCTTTTGTATCTGTCCAGAAAGTATTGGACGTCATGCCCTTATATCCGTAAGCGCCGGAGTCTGTTTTGCCGTAGATCAGGTAACCGTCTGCCGTATCTACCTTCTGCCAGGTAAGCTTTACGCCGTCAGCACCCGAGGTGGCACGAAGATATGTAACCGCCGGGCAGATACCCTTGGCATACACATATTTTTCGCAGGCTCCTGCGATCATCTTGCCATTGCTGTCCTTTACATATGCAAATACGAAATAGTAATTGTAATCGGAATCGAGTGCCTTGGTGTCCGTAAACGTCGTACCCTTTGTCGTCATGCCGACATAACCGTAAGTGCCTGACTTCTGGGCATATACGAGATAGCCTTCCGCACCGGATACAGCGCTCCATGTCAACTTGACTCTGTTCTTACCTGCAGGAGCTGCCTTAAGTCCCGTGACCGTGCCCGGCTTGGAAACAGCTGCCGCCTGTGCTACGGTAAGTTCCGCATCGGCGATCTTAACAACAGTCGCCGGAGCTAACGCAAAAGATGCCATGCAGCTTAAGCATACCAGTCCGGCCGCAAATGAAAGTAAACGTTTTTTCATAGGGTGTCCTCCTCTTATCCCATCTGAATTGATTTTCCTTATGCCATTATATCAAGAATGTTTTCGGATTAAAACGCTCTGTCACCACTTTAGGAGAAGCAAAAAGAAGCGCCGTCTCCGAAATAGCAGAGACGGCGCCGTTTTTCAGTCTGCTTTAACCAATATCGGGCTTATGCCTTCTTGATGCTGGCGAAAAGAACGTCAAGCTGTTTGTTAAATGCAGCAATGTCGGCCGCTTTAGCGGAAGCATTCGTCTTGCTCTGGAATTCATATAAGAATCCTGTCTTGAGATCATAATAAAAACGTATATGACCCGTGGCCACTGCACTCGAATTCGATCCATTTACGGAATCGATGTACTCAAACTTATAGTCATACCATTTCAGATCTCCTGACTTCCCGCTTCCTTTGCTGGTAAACTTGAAATCCTTGTCGGCATACCCACCCTCAATCAATTGCATATATGTTTTGACATAATTATCGATATTATAAGACGCCGCCTTACTCGGATCTTCGAGCTTTTCAAAGTAGATGAAAATGTCACCTGCATTGTTTTTGTCAAAATACATGCAGAAATAATGATCCGAAGTATTATCCTCGCTCGGATAGAAATCCCATTCTGTAGCGTAAGAGTACGTCAGTGAACCGACTTTTCTTGTCGCATACTGAGCAACAGACTTCTTAGAATACACATAAGATCCGGTTCCGCCAACGACCATATTGCCACTGGCATCCTTGTGATATGCGAATACCCAGTAGAAACTGTATTCATTCGACGGAGCCTTTGTATCGGTCCAGGTATTTCCTGTCACTACGGTCTTGTAACCATACGTGCCGGAAGCAGTCTTACCATAGATCAGGTAACCGGCCGCTGTACTTACCTTCGTCCAGGTGAGCTTAACTCCGGAAGTGGTAGATGTGGCCTTAAGACCGGAAACTGCCGGACAGATGCCTTTGGCATAGACATACTTCTGGCAGCCACCTGCGATCATCTTGCCTGCGGAATCCTTTACATAAGCGAATACCCAATAGTAGTTGTAATCACCATCGAGAGCCTTTGTATCGGTAAAAGTAGTTGTCGATCCAGACGATGTCATGCCGACATAAGCGTATTTGCCGGACTTCTGAGCATATACGAGATAGCCCTGCGCACCGGATACTGCACTCCATGTCAGTTTGACTCTGTTCTTGCCGGCCGGAGCTGCCTTCAGGCCCGTGACGTTACCCGGCTTAGTAACTGCAGCCTGTGCCACGGTAAGCTGTGCATCAACACTCTTCAAAGAAGCTGCAGGAGCTGCAAAAGAAGTGAGACAGCAGAGGCAAAGAAGACCGGCTGCAAATGAGATCAATCGTTTCTTCATGTAATAATCCTCCCCATTACATCAGTGTATATCAGTAATTATATCAAGAATGGTTTCGAATTAGAAGAAGCGATCGGTACAAATCGTTTCATGTTCTGTGCGTCGCAGAAACAACACACAGGATCTCGGCCGCCCCGCTCTCCTTCAGGATCCGGGCGGCTTCGTGAAGCGTCGAACCGGTCGTCAGAATGTCATCGACAAGAAGGATATTCCATCCCGTGATATCCCATTCCGGATCCACGGCAAAAGCTCCCTTCACGTTCTCCTGTCTTTCCGCCGGCTCAGAGAATCTACTCTGCTGATGCGTGTGCCGGGTCCTTCGTATAACATTGTTACACAGTGGTATGTCAAGGTGCCGGCAAAGCCCTTCTGCCAGTACTTCCGCCTGATTAAAGCCTCGCGTTTCCCTTCGTTTTTCAGAAAGCGGAACAGGCACGACTGCATCCCACTTTACGGGAAGGTCTTTGGAAAATTCCATGCCCATCAGTTCCGAGATCAGCTCTCCTCCGTATCTTCTCGAGCGGAATTTTAAGTCCTTCAGGATCGAGGTAACCGGCATATCATAACGAAACAGCGCCCACGCGAAAAGATCCGGTACCGGATCTCCCTCATAAGGATCGGACAGACAGGGAAACCATCTTTCGGAGGATCTTCGTACCGGAAGCTTGGAAAGGCAGCTGTTGCAGATCTGAAGATCCTTCGTTTTCACACTGCAGTTATGGCCGGATGACAGTACTTTTCCGCAGGTCATGCAGACATTGGGGAAGAAAAAACGTAAAGTGGTGCCAAGAAGGCTTCGGACAGAGGCGGTTTCCATATGCTCCTCCTTACTCGGAAAGGAAGATAGATAGCGCTGTCTTTCTCGTTTCCGAATACTGCGAGCGGATCATGTAGGTAAGCGTCTTCTCATCTCCGATGATCCAGAGTTCCTCCTTCGCTCTTGTGACCGCCGTATAAAGGAGGTTTCTGTTAAAGATCGGGCTTCTTTCGGACGGCAGGACCAGAAGCACTTTCGGCCACTCCCCTCCCTGGGATTTATGCACGGTAAGCGCATACGCAAGTTCCAGGTCGGTCAGGCTCTTTACCGGATAGGCCGCTCTTCTTCCGTCGTCGAAAAGGATATCGAGCGGAAATTCCGACAGGGCTTCGAGGTCTCGAACATAGCCGATATCGCCGTTAAAGACACCTTCTCCTTCCGAACCGTCCGCCTCTTTACAAAGAAGCCGGTAATCGTTTCGGATCTGGATGACGCGGTCGTCTTTTGCAAATTTCCGGGTCACCCCTTCCTTGATGCGGATCGTTGCCGGGCGGATGCCTTTTCGGTTGCAATTGCTCTTTTGCAGCATCTCGTTGATGGAGTCTGTACTGACCGGCCCGTTTCGTCTCGGACAGAGGATCGCCATCTTCCGCCAGGCATCGACATGCCCGTCCGGATTATTCTCCCGCACCCATTTGGCGACTTCGGCGAGCATCTCGCTCTGCGGGCAGGAGATCAGATGGATATCGGAATCATCCTTTGGAAATTCCATGTTCTCGCCATGCAGAATAAGGGATGCGTTTTTTACGATCATGCTGTCGTGGATCTGGCGGAAATTCTCCAGAAGGGTATATGTCGGGACTTTTTTCGAGCCGATCAGATCCGAAAGGACGCGCCCTGCACCGACGGATGGAAGCTGGTGGGAGTCCCCGACGAGTATCACGATCGCATCGTCGTTGATCGCTTCGAGGAACGATGCGAAGATCACGGCGTCGATCATGCTGGCCTCATCCACGAGGAAGACTTTCCCTGGATGGTGATTGTCTTTTGTGAAAAAGAAGAAAGAGCGGTCTGTCTCTTCATCATAAGTCGCGCCGAGAAGACGGTGCAGTGTCTGTGCGACAGAATGCGTCACTTCAGAAAGGCGCTTCGCCGCTTTTCCCGTCGGCGCGCAGCAGAATACCTTATCCGGAAAAAGGTTCAAATAGTACTGGTAAATGACGCGAAGGATCGTGGTCTTTCCCGTTCCCGGGCCGCCGTCCACGACGACAAAATTCTTCGTCAGGACCTTTTCGACCACCGCCTGCTGATCGGAAGAAAGCTTGAACTTCTCGCCGATCTGTGACCACTTCATCACGCGTTCGAGACAGTCTTTATTTACGCTTCTGTCTGCGCCGCCGATATGGATCCGGTGGGCGATCGCCGCCTCTGCGCGGATCGCTTTATCGTCCGCGACCCACACGTCTTTTCCCGAAGAGATGGCGCGCTCGAATTTCTTATAAAAGTGCAGTTTCGATTTTTCTTCATCCCAGTAGCAGAGGGCGATCTTTTCTTCGTCCATCTGCTCCTGAAACCAGCGGGGAACGATCCCCTGGATGAAGGTCTTTCTGTATTCGTTACAGGCCGGAGTGTCCTTATAATCGCAGAAGATGCAGGGCGTCTTGAAGTCGCAGGAATTCGCGGCCGCACGGAGGATCCGTGCCGCCTCTTCTTTCCATATCGACATCGGCAGAAAGGTGTGCCCGTTCTTTCCGAGGATCCTCTCAAACGAGCGCATCAATTCGTCCGTGACAAAATGATCCAGACACATCCCTTCCATAGAACGTCTCCTGCTGATTTCTTCTTAAAATGTGCGGTCTGCTTTAGATTCCTGCTTTTTCTTTCAGGATCTGTGCCTTATCGGTCTTCTCCCACGGGAAGCCGGCGTCGTTTCTTCCGAAGTGACCATAGGCCGCTGTCGCCTTATAGATCGGACGGCGCAGATCGAGGTCTCTGATGATGGCTGCCGGGCGAAGGTCGAAGACTTCCTCGACGATCTTCGTGATCTGCTCATCCGCGATCTTTCCGGAACCGAAGGTATCTACCATGACGGAGACCGGACGGGCTACGCCGATGGCATATGCGAACTGGATCTCGCACTCTTCAGCAATTCCGGATGCTACGATATTCTTCGCAATATAACGGGCCATATATGCTGCGGAACGGTCCACTTTCGTCGGATCTTTTCCGGAGAAAGCACCGCCGCCGTGACGGGCATATCCGCCGTAGGTATCTACGATGATCTTTCTTCCCGTAAGTCCGCTGTCTCCCTGCGGTCCGCCGATGACGAAACGTCCGGTCGGGTTGATGAAGATCTTGGTATTCTCATCTACATATTCCTTCGGAAGGATCGGGAAGATGACCAGTTCTTTTACCTTGGAAGAAAGTTCTTCATAGGTAACATCCGCCGTGTGCTGGGTCGAAATAACAACAGCCTCGATGCGCTTCGGTGTTCTGCCGTCGTACTCGATGGTGACCTGGCTCTTTCCGTCCGGACGGAGGAAATCCACAAGTCCTTCTTTTCGGACTTCGGTCAGGCAGCGTGTCAGCTTATGCGCCAGAGAGATCGGAAGCGGCATAAACTCCTCGGTGTCGTTGTTGGCATAACCGAACATCATGCCCTGATCGCCGGCACCGGTGTCGAGCTCGCTTTCATCCTGATGCTCTCTCTTTTCGAGGGAGCAGTTTACACCCTGGGCAATATCCGGGGACTGCTCGTCGATGGATGTCAGGATCGCGCATGTCTTATAGTCGAATCCGGAATCGGAACCGTCGTAGCCGATCTCCTTTACGGTATCTCTTACGATCGACGGAATGTCAACATAGGCACTCGTGGTGATCTCACCCATAACGAAGACCATACCGGTCGTACATGTGGTCTCGCAGGCGACACGCGCCTTCGGGTCATCTGTCAGGATCGCGTCGAGAACAGCATCCGAGATCTGGTCGCAGATCTTGTCCGGATGACCCTCCGTTACGGATTCTGAAGTAAAAAGCCATTTTCCCTGTCTGTTTCTGTCCATAATTGAACCTCCATATAAAAAATCAACCTTTCCCGAAATGTTCAGAGGAAAGGTTACGATATCATTTAACTATCCTCATCTTTCAGGTCACACCTGCTGGACTTGGCACCGCTGCATTACCGCGGTTGCCGGACTTCATAGGGCCAGTTCCCTCCGTCACTCTTGATAAGAGATGCATTTCAATTAGATTGTGCTCAAATGATACCATTGATGTTTTCACTTGACAAGGTGTTTTTTCTCGAAAAGATCCGTTGAAATTTTCTTCCTTCGGCCCCGCAGGGCTTAGCGCCGCAAAAGTCGTAATCATCGTCGTTTTTGTCGTTATTTGTCGAGTTTTCTTTTCGTTTTTTCTGCTTTAATGGTCCTACACAAACGAAAGGAGATGCTCTTGGAAAATGACCCGGACGATTGCCATTATCGATGCTGATTTCTGCTTTACTTCTCTTCTGATCTCACGTCTTCGGAAATACCTTCCAGATTTTCTGGCATTTCCTGTTTCCCGGGATGTGATCCTTTCGCATCCGAGTCTTCTTCTGGATAACGATTTCGTTTTATATAACCAGCACGAGATCTCCCAAAAAGAGGTCCTCCAACATTGTGCACCCGAATGTACCCCGGCTTTGATCCCCCTTCTTTCTGAAACAGAGCCGAATCCCCCCAAAGATGTTCTGATGCTGGTGCACGAAGTGGAGTCTCGCGCGGGATTAGGGAGGATCCCCCTTTCAAAGGAATCCTCCGTGCAGACATGCCTCACCCTTTCCTTTGTCCCCCTCTTGGAAAGGGAGGCGCATGTCCTGCGTCAGATCGAACGGGCCCGGTCGGATTTTGCCCACATCATCCGGCTGGACATCATGCCCGGGATCCTGATGCCGCAGGATCCTCCTTCCTGGGTCATACCCGGCGGCAAGCAGAGCTGCGGGATCAGTAAGCTCCTCCAGCAGATGAAGAGGGGAAACCTTTCCCCTTCTTCGATCTCCTCCTTCCTGGAACCGGACCCCTACGGGGATCTGCGCTTCGGAAAGCCCGAACACTCGGACGATGTCATCACCTGTCATTCGAGAACGATTCTGACTTTGATCTCCCGCACCTACCAGTACCTTCGCTCACTAAAAGAGCCTTCCCTTCTGATCGTCGTCTGCGACGGGATCAGTTTCGTAAGGATGCGTACGCTCTGCAGAAGACTATCCCATCTGGAGATACTGACACCCATTCACCTGGAAAAAGACTACATGCTGTGCAATGAGATCGATATGCTGCAGAAAGAACACTGCGGCACATCACACATCGACTTTCCTTTTTCCCTCTCCGAGCCCTCTTTATGCAGGCTCTAAAAAGATGGGATCATCGTCTGGAAAGGAGGACCTGCCGCGGATCCGGCAGCTTAAAAATATATGGTAAAAACAAAAGAAAAGCAAAAGGAAAAAGAAGACATCTCTCTGTCAGAACTTACGACGATGATCCTTCAGGCGATGCATTCGTACGATGAAGTCTCAGACTCTACCTTCAAGGAGATCATCGCGGACATCATCAACTCTTCCGACAGATATTCCCGTCTTCCTCTCGAGGAGAAAAGAGACCTGGCTATCACGCTTTTTAACCGTATGCGGCGTCTGGATATCCTTCAGCCCCTGATGGATGATACGTCCGTGACGGAGATCATGGTGAACGGGCCGGAGCATATCTTCTACGAAAAAGGCGGACGTCTTTTCGCTTCGGAATTGAAATTTGAAAGCAGTTCCTCATTAGAGCAGCTGATCCTTCACTTTTTCTCCACCGCCAACCGTCCATTAAACGAAGCGTTTCCTATTGCGGATCTTCGTCTTCCCGACGGCTCCCGTGCCAACGCGGTCCTCCCTCCTATCGCTCCGGACGGCCCGATCTTCACGATACGAAAGTTCACGGGCGTCCGGCCTGACATTTATTCTCTCATGAAGACCGGATTCATCACGAAAGAAGCTGCAGTATATCTGTCTCATGCCGTGATCGGGAAAAAGACCATTTTTCTCTGTGGCGGAACCGGAAGCGGCAAGACGACTTTTTTGAATGTTCTTTCGGCGTTCATACCGAAAAATGAGCGTGTGGTCACGATCGAAGATTCCGCGGAGCTTTCCCTTCAGGGGATCGAAAACCTTGTGCGTCTGGAATCCCGTCTTCCGGGTCCCGACGGACATGGCGGGATCGATATCGGACAGCTGATCCGTACCGCGCTCCGCATGCGCCCGGACCGGATCGTGGTTGGTGAAGTGAGAGGCAGTGAAGCCGCCGATATGCTTCACGCGCTTCATACCGGACATCCGGGATCCCTTTGCACCGGGCATGCCAATTCCTGTTATGAAATGCTTGAAAGACTCGTCACCATGGTCATGGCGGGATCCAGTCTCCCCTATGATGCCGTGATCCGCCAGATCGCCATGGGCGTGGACATATTGGTACATATCACCCGCGGCCGTAACGGCCGCCGTTTCGTCGATGAGATCTCGGAAGTCGGCCCCATTAGCGATAACCGGTTTCAGATCTCCCAGATCTTCAGTTTTAAGGAGGGATCCGGCCTTGTTAAAACCTGATTCTGAAATACGTAACCTGAGCCGGCGGACTTATCTTCTTTTCATGGGGAAGTGTCTTCCGATCCTGCCTATTTGTATCGCTTTGGTATTCATTCTTTCCAGCGCCTTTTTACCGCAGTTTCGGATACGTCTTCTGCTGTCGGTCCCCCTCGGGATCTTCCCTTTTATCTCCTGTGTCCGTGTGCTTTACGGAAAAAGGACATCGACACTTCGGGCGCAGAACAAAGTCCTCATGCAGTCGCTCTGCACCTCCGTGTCCGACGGCTACTCCATTGAACGTGCTTTCTTATGTGCGAGGGTCGATATCGAAAAAGCTTTTGGAAGGCATGCCCAGTTTGCGCAGGCTTTAAAAGAAGTCGAACATCAGCTATCGGCCCACGAACCTTTAGACTCCTGCATGATCCGGTTCTGCCATAAACTCGACTACTACGAGACGCTTCCGGTACTGCATGCACTGTCTCTTCAAAAGACCGTGGGAAACCAGATCATCTCCATTCTTCGGAGCTGCTGCCAGATGCTGTCGGAACTTCATGCAGTCGCCTCTGAAGTCGAGGCAAATAATGCGGGAAAGAACACCGAGGCTTTCCTTTTGTGCCTGATGCCCTTCGGCGTCACCTATATGCTTTCGATCACCAGCGGAGATTACCTGATTCAGGCGCAGAATTCCAGCGTCGGCAGAATCCTTATGGCGGTTTCATTCATTATCGCGATTCTTTCCTGCACATATCTTTTTTCTCTCATTGGAGAAAGGCCTTCGAAGAACAAATTCTCCTTTCAGAATTCCTTTCAGAAGATCCCTGAAAAATGGAAAAAGAAGATCCACGGATTTGCGCTTTCGCTGCCTTCGATGTATACGACGAAGGTCCTCGAATGGTGTAATGAGATCTCCTTTTCCACGATGGAAACATTCGACGGATTCATCTATAGGACACTCTCCACGATCCTTCTTCTGACACCACTGTTCTTCCTGCTCTTTATGCTTCTGTCGCTTCCTGTTTTTCTTGTACTTTTTCTCGATCTTCTCCTTCTGGTTTTATTCCACGTTGATCAGCAGTCCATGGTCAATAAACGCCGCCTGATCCTAATGGAGGATCTGCCGCTTTTTATCTCCATGCTCTCCACACTTTTAGAGTCCGGGATACTTCTTCCGAAAGCTCTTTCCACATGTGGATACGCATTTTCAGACCAAAGCTGCTTACGGGAGGAATTACAGCATATCATCACGACCATCGAAGGCGGTGTCAGCGCCGCGGATGCACTCGAATCCTTTTCCCACAGGATCAGTATTCCGGAAGCACAGTCCGCGCTGCTTTTAGCCGCAAGATATGAGCGGTCCGGCGGAAATGAAGTCCTTGGTCTTTTGCGGCTTCAGGCATCCTCCTGCTGGGCACTTTGCAGAAATGCTTCCCGCAAGAAGCGCGAGCGCGAAGCATTCACCATGATCTTTCCGATGATGCTGGATTTTGTCTCCGTACTTCTCGTGGCGATCGCTCCGGCACTCAACACATTTCAACTTATCTAGGAGGTATATATGAAAAGACTGAACAAACATTCACTCACCACATCAGCCCGAGGAATGGGCACAGTAGAAGTAGTAATCATCATAGCGATCCTGGTGGCTCTGGCCCTGGCATTCCGTAATGCACTGACAGGATACGCAAGCTCTGTCATGGACTATGTCTTCGACGAAGGAAAGGTCGTCGGCCAAATCTAAAGAAACAATTTCGGAGTGACACATGAGTACGGGATCAGATCATAGTGATCGATATGAAAACAGTCCTCTGGGACAGCAATACGTGATCCGTTTACACAGTAAGGAAGAGATCTGTCTGCACGCGCTTTCTATTCTGCAGGCGGACCTTCTTCCCTGCTATCTGCCCGCGTATCTTTCCGAGGATGAAACGGAACTTATTATCGACAGTAACGGCTCTATCCCTTTATCCGAATTGAAAGGAAAAGATAAGGCCTTTGTCGAGAAAAACTACCGAAAGCTCCTGACATCGTTCCTTTCGGACCTTATACGCTCTCTGGATCATTCTCTCAGTTTATCCGGGATCTGTTATCTCGAAGAAAAACTGTTTTATAACCGCATCACGAAAAGGATCGTCTGTATCTATCTTCCCCTGAAGTCCCGTCTTCTGAAAAAGACCGTACTTCTTTCCAAACTGGATGAAAGTGCTCTGGATGAACTTCTGCATGTTCCTTATGAGAAGAAATGGATCACCCAGGAAGCGATGGAAAACCTCTATAGTTACTTTCGGAAAAACGATGAAGCATCGGCCGTAAGATATCTTCAGGGCGCTTTCTGGGAAGATGCCCGCGCTTTCCCGTCACACCTTCGGAGGATCAGCCTGATCTTTAGTCTCTTCCTTGTTCTATATACTTTCGGATCCCGATTTATTGAGAAGCGCTTTTCGGAAAGCCCTTTATCGTCACTTCCGGATCTTCTCTTCTTCCTCTGTACAGCATCGCTCTTTCTCTGTCTCTTTCTTCATATCCGGAAGAGCTCAAGTGAAAGACAGGAAATGACGAAGGAACAGACAAAACGAAGAAAGACGAGAAATGCCCAGATGCTCTTTCCGACATCTACGAAGGCAAAAGAATCCGGATCCGATAAATATGCTTTTTCCAAGGATCCTGTCCAGTTTGAAAGTGTAGCGGCCGAAACAGATCCTCAAACGGATCTTCCCCGATTTACCGTCTGGCTCAATACTCTCCTGGTCGGTTCGGATTCCGACTGCTGTGATCTAGCGATCGACCATCCTTCGCTGGCACTTTGCCACGCGGTCTTTGCGCACGATAAAAAAGGCTTCTATATCGAAGCGCTGCAGGAAGCAAAAGGAACATTTCTTAACCGGAGAAGACTCCCCTTAAATGAGAAGGCATACCTTCAGCAGGGAGATATCGTCGGACTCGGAGATCTGGAATATCGGACGCTTTTTCTACATGAAAAAGAGGAGTGATCACTTATGGAAGGGGTCGTTTTTATGCTTCTTCCACTCGTTTGCGACCGCGATCCTGGCCTTTGCCCTCTTGATGGCATGACGGGCGTAAACGCGCTGTTCTTCGGTACTTGTAACACTGTTATACTTGTTCGTGGCACGCTCTAACGCCTGCTGGGCACGCGCCATATCGATCTTTTCCGGCCATTCAGCAGCATTACAGACGATGATGACGACATGCTGCCCGATCTCGGCAAATCCTTCCGATACCGTGAAGGTCTTTTTCTCTCCATCCATCTCCACACTGGCGATTCCCGGGGTTACCGCAATGACTAACGGAGAGTGTCCGGGCATGATGCCGTACTGGCCGTCAATAGTCGGGATCACGACGCGCTCGACCCGTCCCTCGAAGAAGACTTCGTAGGGATTGACCACTTCAAGCGTCATTTTCTTTTTCGTCTGCTCCTGCTGTGCCATAACTTACCCTTATGCTTCCGCCTTATACGAAGCCAGAACATCGTCCAGATCGCCCTTCATGAAGAAGTGCTGCTCCGGAATGTGATCGAGAGAACCGGAAAGGATCTCACCGAATGCCTGCACCGTCTTTTCGATCGGGACATAACGCGGGGCAAAGCCCGTGGAGTCGGCCGTTACGAAGAACGGCTGGGACAGATACTTCTGTACTTTTCTTGCACGGTTAACGAGCTGGCGATCCTTCTCACCGAGTTCCTCCATACCGAGGATGGCGATAATGTCCTGAAGCTCTTTATATCTCTGGAGCATCTCCTGCACCATACGTGCGACATGGTAATGCGTGCGTCCCACCACGTTTTCCGTGAGGATACGCGACGAAGATTCCAGCGGATCGACCGCCGGATAGATACCTAATTCAACAACGGCACGGGAAAGAACGATATTGGCATCGAGGTGACCGAATGTCGTTGCCGGCGCCGGGTCTGTCAAGTCGTCGGCAGGAACATATACCGCCTGAATGGACGTGATGGATCCGTTCTTTGTGGAAGTAATTCTTTCCTGCAGTTCACCGACTTCGTTGGCAAGCGTCGGCTGGTAACCAACGGCCGAAGGAATTCTGCCGAGAAGAGCGGAGACTTCGGAACCTGCCTGTACGAAACGGTAGATATTATCTACGAAGAAGAGAACATCTCTCTTCATCTCATCACGGAAATACTCCGCCATGGTAAGGCCCGTGAGCGGGGCACGCATTCTCGCACCGGAAGTTTCGTTCATCTGGCCGAAGACCATGACGGTCTTGTCGAGAACGCCCGAGGCCTTCATCTCGTTCCAAAGGTCATTACCTTCACGGGAACGCTCACCGACACCGGTGAATACGGAATAGCCGCCGTGCTCCTGCGCGATGTTTCGGATCAGTTCGAGGATAAGGACGGTCTTACCTACACCGGCACCGCCGAAGAGACCGATCTTACCGCCTCTAGCAAAAGGTACCAGAAGGTCGATGACCTTGATTCCGGTCTCGAGGATCGTCTCGGACGGATACTGGTCTACGAAGGAAGGTGCGCTTCTGTGGATCGGCCACATGGTATCGGCTTTGACCTCACCCTGATTATCGATGGCACGTCCTAATGCATCGAAGAGTCTGCCGGTATTATTCTCACCGACCGGGACCATGACCGGCTCACCTGTGGAGATGACCTTCATTCCACGGGAAAGACCTTCCGTTGCTTCAAAAGAAACACAACGGGCAACTCCCTCACCTCTCTGCTGCATGACTTCCGCAGAGATCTCTCCGTTTTCCGTCTGGATACGTACTTCGGTCTTGATGAGTGGCACTTCGTGCTCGCTGAACTCACAGTCGATGACCGGTCCGATGATCTGGATGATTTTTCCTTCTGCCATGTTTCCTACCTCTATTCTACTTGACTGGCACCATTTACGATCTCGTTGAGTTCATTCGTGATACGGGCCTGACGGGCACGGTTGCTCATCATCGTCAATGATTTCATCATTTCATCCGCATTTCTGTTCGCATTATCCATCGCCTGCATACGTGCGGTCTGTTCGCAGGCAAATGCTTCTACCATCGCGCCGTACATGACTGCATTCAATCCGGTATCGATAAGGAACGAGAACACGGCATTGGCGTTCGGATAGTAGTCAACGCTCGAGCCCTTTTCCAGAGCGATCCCGGCATCTTCCGCGCCGGACACAAAGGTTTCTTTCAAAGATTTCGTATCGATCGGTACCACACGGGTAATGACCGGCTTCATGCTGATAATGGATTCCATCTTCGTGTAGATCAGATACACCAGATCGAACTCCCCGTTTAAGTACTTCGCACGAATGATGTTGGCCACGTTCCTGGCCTCGTAATACGTAGGCTCGGAGATCGGGAAGGAGAAGTCCGGATCTACGAAGTATCCGTCTTTCTTCAGTTTCTCCCCGCCCATATGACCGAAAACATAAAGCCGGTAATCCGTCTTTATATTCTTCCTGGCATTCTCCATGATCTTCTTCTGGATATGCTCTTCGGTGATCTTTACGATATTGTTGTTATACGCACCGGCTAGTCCCTGATCACCCGTCAGGATGAAGTAGGCGATCTTCCAGGTGTCTCCGGCCTTCTTTTCGCGCATCTGAAGAAAAGGATTGTCGATATCCTTCGCGTTTGTGTGAAGTTCGACAAGGCTTTCCGCGCAGAGCGTAAAGAAAGGACTGACCATCTCGTGCTGCTGCTTGGACTTTCTCATCTTCGACGCGCTGACGAGCTGCATGGCATGGGTCATCTGGGAAATATCATTGACACTCTTGATGCGCTTTTTGATATCGTTAAGACTCTCCATGGTCCTTACGCCTCACGATGCTGATATTCCTTACGTTCCGCAACGAACATCGAATGGTATTCCGCTTCGAGCTTATCGATCTCTTCCTTCGTTTCATCATCGAGGACACGGGTCTCTGTTATCTTCTTCATGATGTGCGGATGCAGGACCGAGATCCTCTGGAGGAATTCGGTCACATATTCTTTTGCATCTTCCTTGTCGAGGAAGGTAAGCTTCTCGTTGGTCGCAAGATAAAGCATAACGACCTGCTCGTCCATCTGCATGGGCGAGAACTGCGCCTGCTTTAAGATCTCATTTAAGATAATGCCGCGCTTTAACTGCTTCTGCGTATTCGGATCCAGATCGGAACCGAACTGGGCAAATGCCGCCATTTCACGGGCCTGTGCAAGGCTGATACGAAGAGGTCCTGCGACCTTCTTCATGGCCTTGGTCTGTGCAGCGCCGCCGACACGCGATACGGAAAGACCTACGTTGATCGCCGGACGCTGGCCGGAGAAGAACAGCTCGGATTCGAGATAGATCTGACCGTCCGTAATGGAAATCACGTTGGTCGGAATGTATGCGGAGATATCGCCGCTTAAGGTCTCAATGATCGGAAGTGCCGTGATCGAGCCTCCGCCCTTTTCGTCGGAAAGCTTCGCCGCACGCTCGAGAAGACGGGAGTGCAGATAGAATACATCGCCCGGATATGCTTCACGTCCCGGCGGACGGCGCAGAAGGAGCGAGATCGCACGGTAGGACTGAGCATGCTTGGAAAGATCGTCGTAGACGATCAGAACATCCTCATGGTCGTTGTACATGAACTCCTCGGCGATCGCACATCCGGCATAAGGCGCGATATACTGCAGCGACGCCGGCTGGGAAGCACTGGCCGCCACGATGACGGTATATTCCATCGCATTATACTGTTCCAGAGTGTTTGCGACCTGGACGATATTCGACATCTTCTGGCCGATAGCCACGTAAACGCAGAGCACATTCTTGCCGCGCTGGTTGATGATCGTATCCAGTGCGATCGCTGTCTTACCGGTCTGTCTGTCGCCAATGATCAGCTCACGCTGTCCGCGTCCGATCGGTGTCATGGCATCGATCGCCGTGATACCGGTCTGCAGCGGTTCGCAGATCGGAGATCTCTCGACGATACTCGGCGCCGGGGTCTCGATCGGTCGTCTGCTGGTGGTTCGGATGATGCCTTTTCCGTCGATCGGATTACCGAGCGGATCGATAACACGTCCGAGCATACCGCGTCCGACAGGAACGGAAACGGTAAGACCTGTACGGTGGCACATAACGCCTTCGACCACATCTCTGCACTCATTCAAAAGAACGACGCCGACGGAATCCTTTTCCAGGTTCATGGCAATACCGTAAGAGGACTCAGAGAACATGATAAGTTCGCTGGCCATACAGTTGGCAAGACCGTCGATCTTCGCCACACCGTCACTTACGGATACGACCTTACCGACCTGCTCCACTTCGGAAGCCTTGGCAAAATCGGCAAGGATCTTATTTCTCTTTTCTTCCTGCTCCGGAGAATCGCCTTCCCACAGGGAATCGTCTTCAAAGAGCATGGCCGGATTTTCTTTAAAATCGGCAAGCGCCGCCGATAAGGAACGATGGATCTCTTTCTTATCGTCGGTCTCGCTTTCGGGGTCGATCTCGTCCCCTCTGTCTGTCTTCAGGTGTCTTCCGATTCGGAAAAGCTGTCCCGAGACACTATAGTCATACTTCGTACCCTGCGCATAGATCACATAACCGCCGATCAGGGACGTATCCGTCTCCTGTTCGATGGTGTATCCCTGAATATGCAGATGTTCCGCAAATCTTCTGGCGATCAGCGCCACTTTCTCCGGCGGCATATCGTCAGATGCGGTAACGATCCGAATGACTTCAAAAGCATTGCTGTTATTCACCGGTCTTCACCTCTGCCGAAACTGCCTCATCTACACGGGCGCGAAGCGCATCTTGGCTTAAGCTCCCGCTATTTTCACTCAGTACACGTCCTGCGATCGATACCGCAAGATCGGCGACTTCATCTTTCATCTCACCCAGCATGGCCTTCTTGGAACGCTTGGCATCTTCTTCCGCACGTTCGCGGACTTCCTGCGCTTCTTTACGGGAAGTCTCGATGATCGTCTCGGACTGTTTCTCGGCCTGGGTTCTCGCCTCTGCGATGATCTGCATGGCTTCTTCATGGGAAGCATCCAGACGCTTCGTCGCCTCGTCGAGTTTCTCCTCGGCCAGTCTTTCTTTTTCTTCAGCATCGGAAACAGATTTCGCGATCGCTTCTTTCCTGCTTCTCATGATCTTCATGAGTCGCTTGAAAAGCGCGAACTTCAGGATCAGGTAGGCAACCAGCAGGTTGATGATCGTTACGATACCGGTCGCGAGGTAATGCGCGATCTGATCCGCGGAAAGCAGCGAACTCGTCTCTTCCGCTTCTGCGGCAAGACGGGCAAACACTGCGGACAGCGAAGCCAGATTTGCTGCAGATAGCATCTTCATTGAAAACAACATATCTTTCACCTCGGAAATATCAGAACGTAAAGATCAGGAGCAGGCTGACAACGAGCGAGTAGATGGCGATGGACTCCAGAAATACGATGGAGATCAGGAGCATCGTCTGCAGCTTACTGAACATCTCCGGCTGACGGGCTGCACCTTCAAGTGCACGTCCGGCGGCAAGACCGATACCGATCGTCGTACCGAGGGCACCAAGACCGATGGCCAGACCTGCACCAAAACCGGCCAGACCCTTCGGATCCATAACTGTGGCATCCAGTAAAACTCTTGATAACTGATTCAACATATTCTCTTCCTCCTGTTATATGCTCAGGCTGCGCTTTCGGCTTCGCTTGAAGCCTTCGCTGCCGCTGCTTTTTCTGCTTTGAGTTTCTTTTTCTCTTCTTTTCTTTCTTCTACTGCATGGGCGCTTTCCACGACCTCACCGATATAGGAGATGGTCAGGTAGCAGAATACGATCGCCTGCAGGATACCGTCCATGAGATCGAACCACAGGCTAAAGGCGCCCGGAGCAATGATCGGGCAGACCATACCAAGGAATTCCATCAGGATAAAAGCACCGAACACGTTACCGAAAAGACGGAGCGCGAGGGACACCGGACGGATAAAGAAGTCGATGATCTTAAATGGGAGCATGAAAGGCATCGGATCGATAAAGGATCTGCCGAAGCCCTTAAATCCGACGAAACGGATCGATGTGAAGATGACGTAAACGATCGCGAAGATCGCCATCGCAAACGGGAAAGCGATATTCTTCGCCGGCGGCGGGACCTTGAAGATCGAGATGACGTTACACGAGATCAGGAAGATACCCATCGTACCGACCATCGGCACGACCACTTCGGCCTGATCCTGATTCAGTCCGTAATCTTTGCACACACCGAAAAGAAGATCGATCAGGGATTCCATGACCGCCTGTCCCGTGCCCGGGATCTTCTCGCTTTTTCTTCCTAAGATACAGAACCCGACGATGCCGAGGAACACGGCGATCCATGTAACGATGATCGCATCCGTGATCGGGATCGAACGGAAATAGCCTTTCCACTGCAGTATCGCTTCGCGGATCTCTTCACCGATCGATCCGCTGATACCGAAGTGGAAAGCCTCACCGAGTTCTCTGCAAAATGCTTCCCAGAAATCTGACCACCAGGAAGCGGCAAGTAGCACATTCATAGCTGTACTTTACTTTCCTCCTTATTTGGTTCCGAAAAGACGGTCACCGGCATCGCCCAGACCCGGGATGATGTATGCGTGATCGTTGAGTTTTTCGTCCTTGGCTGCGCAGAAGACCGGAACGTCCGGATGGTCGTTCTGGAGTCTCTCGATGCCTTCCGGTGCCGAGATGAGGCAGACGAACTTGATGTTCTTGATGCCGCGGTCCTTAAGGAACGTAATGGCTGCGGAAGAAGAACCGCCGGTTGCGAGCATCGGATCAAGTACGATGACCTCACGCTCTACGATATCCTCCGGAAGCTTGCAGTAATATTCTACAGGCTTTAATGTGTTCGGATCTCTGTAAAGACCGATGTGACCGACCTTCGCATTCGGAATGATCGAAAGCATACCGTCGACCATGCCAAGACCAGCACGAAGGATCGGAACGAGTGCGACTTTCTTACCGGCAAGTACTTTTGCCGTGGTCTTTGCGACCGGAGTCTCGATTTCCTTTTCTGTCAGCGGGAAGTCGCGAGTCACTTCATACGCCATAAGCATGGAGATCTCATTGACCAGTTCACGGAACTCTTTTGTGGAAGTGTCCTTGTCGCGGAGAATGGAGATCTTGTGCTGGATCAGCGGATGATCAAATAAGAAAAACTGTGCCATAATTGTTCCTCCCAAAATATATTATTTGAAAAGTTCTTTCTCTTGTTCCTTCATGTCGTTGACGCGTGTCTGGTGACGGCCGCCGTCAAACGGTTCTGTCATGTACGCATCGACGATGCCCAGTGCCAGAGAGCTTCCAACCACTCTTGCGCCCATGGAGAGCACATTCGCGTCGTTATGCTGGCGGGCCATTCTCGCCATATATTCATTCGTGCAGAGAGCACAGCGGATGCCCGGGAATTTATTGGCTACCATGGAGATGCCGATGCCGGTTCCGCAGATCACGATCCCGCGCTCTGCCTGTCCTCCTAAAACATCCTTAGATACCTTCTGTCCTGCCAGAACGTAACTGTACGGAACATCTGCCGCAGTGGCGCCTCCCTCGATGACCGTGTGGCCCTGCTTCGCAAGGTGATCCACAACGATCTTGCGGAGCGGATATCCCGCGTGATCTGATGCAATTGAAATTACCATCTTCTTAACCCTCGTTTCATAAAATATGCTTATGTGTAAATTTACGATTGCCGCTTGCATAATCCGCGACGAGATTGCCGTTTCCGCGGACTTTATACTTATATGTCACCAGTCCGTCCAGACCGACCGGACCTCTGGCGTGAAGCTTCGATGTGCTGATGCCCACCTCGGCACCGAATCCGTATCGGAAACCGTCTGAGAATCTCGTGGAGCAGTTCCAGAATGCGTTACCGGAAGCAACACGGTCCATAAACTCTTCGGCGACTGCACGATCTGTCGTCACAATGGACTCCGTGTGGCCCGATCCGAAACGGTTGATGTGGTCGATAGCTTCATCCAGACCCGAAACGACTTTAATGGAGACCTTATAGTCGAGATATTCGTGATGCCATTCTTCGACATCCTGTACCTCCGGCAGGATCGCCTTCGTCTTTTCACATCCGTAGAGTGTGACGTTCTTCTCGGAAAGTGCCCTGGAAAGCTTCGGAAGGAAATCTTTTGCGATGGACTCATCTACGAGGATCGTCTCACAGGCATTACATACCGCCACATACTGCGTCTTGCTGTCGACGGCAATGGAAAGCGCCATGGCCTCGTCGGCCTTCTCGTGGATATAAAGGTGGCACACACCGTCCGCATGTCCCATGACCGGGATGGACGAATGCTGCATGATGTACTGTACAAAAGAATTGGATCCTCTCGGGATGATCAGGTCGATATACTGATCGAGAAGAAGCATCTCCGCAACGTCGGTCCTGCTCTCCATAAGGACGATCCAGCCCTTCGGCAGTCCCGCTTCAATAGAAGCCTTCTCGATCACCTCGAAAAGGATGCGGTTACTGTTTAAAGCCTCACTTCCGCCCTTCAGGCAGCAGGCGTTACCGGACTTCAGTGCAAGCGATGCGATCTGCACGAGTGCATCCGGACGGGACTCGAAGATAATGCCGAGCACACCGATCGGACAGGAAACGCGGGTCAGGACGAGATCATCGTCAAGCTCGGTCTTTAACAGTTCTTTTCCCACAGGATCAGAAAGCTTAGTCAGGCTCTTTAAGCCCTCTACGACATCGGAGAGTTTATGCTCATCGAAAAGAAGTCTCTTCTGAAGCGGCATCGGCAGATCCGTTTTCTTCGCATTTTCCATATCCTGCGCATTTGCGGAGAAGATCGCCTCTTTATTGGCAGTAAGTGCATCCGCAATGGCCAGGAGCGCCTTATCCTTCACTTCCGTGGGCAGGACCGCCATACTGAATGAGGCCTGTTTTGCGTCCTTTGCGCGTGTCTCGAAATCTGTCATGATGTTTCTTAGAGCTCCTTATACACTATTAAATCTTTTCTCTCTATTATAGCAGATAACCTCTTTTATGAACGGGATTCTTCACTCTTTTTTTACTTTCGGATGTGAAAGAAAATGAAAGCATTTGAAGGCAAAAGATCATCCACAGACAGCAAAAAGTTTTCCACAGTTTTCCCGTTCTTCGGAAGAAAAAACCTGTGGAAAAAGTGGAAAAGTCTGTGGATAACTCAAAGACAAGCGTTTGCGGAATACACCCCTCTCAAACCCTTGAAATTCCGCGGCGTATTTTTTGTCAAGGGTTTTTCGAAAAAACGCCAAAGTTTTTTTGAAAAGAAAAATGTCGCGATTTCAGGGCTTTCGCGACATTCTTTTTTCTGATTTGACATTTTTGCTGTCCTTGAGCGGTGGACTATCGTCTCTCATTTTCTTTTGGCGGGAGTTTAAAATAACTTGTCAATTGGCATCGGATGGAACCGTTATACAGTTTTCTTCTTTTATCTGCTTTTCGAATGACCTGACGTTCGAAGGAATCGTCCGGTGTGATGACCGAAAGACGGATCCCCTTTCTGCAGTATCCGGCCCGGTCGAGATAGGTGTGAGCGATGCTGCAGTAGATCTCTTTGGCCATTTCCGGGGTCAGAAGACGTCCGCCGTACGGGGGATTACAAAGGATCAGCTGGCGTTTCATATGCGTCCAGGAAGAAAGCGCTTCCGGAGTCTGGTCACGGAAATCACTGACCTTGAATCTCGTAAAGTCGTAAACACCTGCTGCACGGGCATTTCTCTTCGCCGTCTCCACGGCCTTCGGGTCGATATCCGAGCCGTAAAAATAGATATCGTCCATCGGTGAAAGATCCAGAAGATCTCTGGCCTCTTCTCTTGCGGTATCGTATGCAGTCTTTCCGATAAACGGGATCTTTTCACCTGAAAAAGCACGGTTCAGTCCGGGCGCGATGTTTAGGGCCATCATGGCGGCCTCGATCACGATGGTGCCGGATCCGCAGAACGGATCGACGAGAGCCTCTTCGCCGAAGAAACGGTAATTGGCCGCACTGACCATACCGGAAGCGAGCGTCTCCTTGATCGGTGCCTCGTGCATGAGCGGGCGGTATCCGCGCTTATGCAGGCCATCTCCCGTAATGTCGATCATGACACGGACTTCATCCTTTACAATACCGAACACGACCTTGATCAGGCCGGCTCTTTCATCCTCCGAAAGACGGCTGTCTTCCGAAAGGTGGCGGGCGGAAAGGATCGAACGGACGATGGCTTTTTTCGCCAGGCTCTGGCAGGCCGGAATACCGAAAAGCTTCGAATCTCTGGAGTAACCGTTGACATGAAATGCCCACCCCGACGGAATGAAGCTGTCCCAGGGCATACCGGAAAAACCATCGAAGAATTCTTCGAATGTCTGCGCAGGAAAGGTATGGATCGAAAGGAGCACCCGTTCCCCTCTCCGGCACCAAAGGCAGACTCGGGCGGCATCTTCCGCCATCTTCTGCGGCGTGGTCGTAAGAAGGATCTGTCCGTCGGTCACCTTCATCTGTTCCTTCGAGTAACCGATATTTTCAAGATCCTCCACACAGAAGTGTTCCAGACCGAAAAGGCATGTGATCACGATATGCATATATTTCTCTCCTTTTTTCTCCTCAAAGATTGGCCATGACCTGCGTCCACGGCATAAATACCACCATCGCCAGAAGTATGTGAAGAACGATCAGGGGGATCCCCTCGAGACACTTCGGCTGCTTTCCGAAAAGAAGCCTTCCGTTGATCGATCGCGCGTAGGCGACCACGGCGGCGGTGAAGAGCCATACGCCCACCATCAGGGCGATCCACCAGATGATCCGGAACGGAGAATCCGTCTTCGACGGAAGGCTCAGATACCGGGTATAAAAGATCATGGGAACGGACGTGGTGATCACGCTTAAAAGCGGGATATAAAAGTACATATCCATTGTTTCCGAAAGATGGAAGAACTTGACGATCAGTGTCAGAAGAATAAGCGAAGTCACCGAAGAGAGCAGAACGATGTGCGAAGGCTTCTGCAGCGACTGCGGTGTATTCAGAAGGATCGCCACTCCGATCCCGCCGAAAAGAAGATCGTAGATCAGCATACCGATACAAAGTGTCACGAATTTCTTTTCCCCGGATGCAGAGATCGGCTGATAGATCCTGTTCTTTTTTTCAGAAGTATCGAGGACCCAGTCCTTCTCTGTCTCACTGTTTTTATACAAAACAAGAAGGATCAGCACACAAAGTACCAGCAGCGCCGATCCGGCGGTGTGTCCGAAGAAGCGAAGACTCAGTTTTTCCAGTGATTTTATGTGAGTGCCGCAGATAGAAGCATTTCCGAATGCTTCGCGGATCAAAGAGATGATCAGACCCACCGGAGAAAAGAAGAAAAGGCCTTTCCCGATATCTCCGAAGGTCAGTTTTCTCTCGTCCGTGATGTAATGGAACATCGGCGCACTTAAAAACAGGAAGGTCGATGCCGGAAGAAGGAAGAATCCGCTGCTCGAAAAGGCCTCCGGCAGGTATTCCGAAAGGAAGAAATAGCCTTCACCGAAAAGGACCGAGATGGAAAGGAAAAGGCCCCAGCAGATCCTCTTGTTACGGATCTTTTCAAATATAACAAGGTTCAGAAGGCAGAACAGGATCGTCTGCACCAGGGCGATCAGGAATGCCGGCACCGTACTCGTTGTAAAGATCAAAAGAAGCGAGAACGACAGCAGGATGCGGTATTGTTTTAAAGAGATACTGTTACTTTCTTTCATATCATCCTACCCAGTTCAAATATTCTCGAATAAACTTATATGCCGAATTGACGGTCGACAGCAGCGCCGCGCTTCGGGTCGGATCATCCGGGATCCCGTCGATATAGGCACGGATCTCACTTAGCGGGATGCCGTCCACACTCTCCGAAAGGATGTTGCCGGAATCACCGGATACGACACCGTCCTCACCACCGATAACGCCGATCTCAGAAGGATCTCGCGTAGTCTCGGCCGGGACCGTTTCCGCCTCCGACATATTTGCATCCGAAGGCATAGGTGTCGGCGTATTCTCCGTTTCTTTCGTATCTTCTCCGTCCGGATCTTCTGAAGATTTCTGCTCATTAAGAGACATGGACTTCGTGATGGAGGCGCGGGAGTTCGCGATACACTTGTTGACCAGGGTAACAAACGTCGAGATATCGATCGTTACGCCCTCGATGATCTCCGTTTTTCCATCGGATTTCATCGCAAGCTTCACCGGATCCTGCACGAGAACGAGGTGATTTCCGAGACGGTACGCCTGCTCGGCCCAGATATTGCCGCTGATCTTATACTCACCGCTGATCGAATCCTCGGAACGGGTCTTCTTCGTCTGCTCATTGACCGCATCCCATGTCACGCGGACGATCCTGCCGCCGCTGACCTCGATCTCGCAGTAGTCGAGATATCCGTCGGACGCGGCTTTTTCCGCCTGCGCATAATAGATTCCGTCGTGAAGGCCCAGAAGCGGGTCATAATCGACCTGATACGGAACATCCGAAGGCAGATCCTGCTCGATCGCGATCGGGATACGCTTTCCCTCGATCTGGGAACGAAGAAGCTCCATCTCCTCTTCCGTATAGGAAGGACCACCTTCCTCGGTTTCCACAACACGGATATTCAGGAGGTTTTCACCGTTTTCACTGATGCTCATCTGTGTATGGATATATCCCGCAGCTGTCTGTGTCGCGACATCGACGATATACCCGATCAGACGGCCGGTCTCATCGTAGGCGGAGAAGACAGCTTTTACATCTTCGTGGTTTTTCAGGACATCCGTCGTCAGCGGACGGTATTCGGACGCCAGAAGCAACGATCCGTAGATCTCCTGATACTCCTTCTGCTCCCTTGAATAATTCGCTCTTCTCGTATAGAAAAGACACGAGATCAGAAAGCCGAGGCTCAATATCACGCAGACGCTCGCGCGGAGAGTCAGACCTTTAAAAAACGAACGGGTCATTTCTCCACCTCCCGAAACCAGCTTCCTTTCGAAAAAGCGCGCGGGCGTAAATACCGGTCAAAGATCGGGGTCGTCATGTTCATCATGAGCACCGGGAATACCATCGCATAGGTACTGTTACCGAAGCGGTAAAGGACCAGTGTCAGAATTCCGGTAATAATGCCGAACAAAAATCTGCCGCGCGGATCCATCGGGGTCGTCGTGCAGTCATTCAAAGCAAAGATGCCGATCAGAAGAAGTCCGCCGACAGCAAGCCAGTAGAAGAAATAATCGAACCGCATATATTCCCAGTAAAAAGGAACGTATCCGATAACGATCGCCAGGAAATACCCGAGCGGCGCTTCGAAGCGGAACAGTTTTCTTTCGGCAAGAACGAGAAGGCCTAAAAGGATCAGCACGACGGATGTCACGCCGCACATGCCGACCAGTCTTCCCGAAAGGGTATAAGACCATCGAAGTGTGGTATCGGCGCCGACCGAGGATGCGGACGGAGTGCCGGTGAAAAGTGTCGAAAGATTCCAGAGTCCTTTAAACGGCATTTCTTTTGCCACCATCTGGGCCGGGAAGGCAAATTCGAGGAAAGCTCTCGAGGCAAGTGCCGGATTAAAGATATTCGTTCCTGCGCCGCCAAAAGCCTGCTTGACTAAAAGAGACCCGAAAAGCGCGGCGAGAAGGACCGCCCAGCAGGAAGAAGACGCCGGCACCAAAAGCGACAGAAGAAGTCCGGAAACGAGGGAACTGTAATCCACGTGGAAAGGCATTTCCGGGTACATGGCCCGCGAGCAGAAATAGTCGCACAGGAAAAAGCAAGTCATCGAAACGGCAGATAAAAGCACGACACGGATCCCGTAGTAGAAGACCGCGCCGAGCCATGCCGGAAGAAGCGCAAGAAGAACATAGACGTATCTTTCGGCCGCCGGTTTGTCCGCATGGATATGGGGAGCGAGCTGTTTTCTCTTCATGACAGTTGACTCCTCCTTGTCCGGTATGCCGCCTTGGCGATATTGGTGGAAAGCTCGATGCCGGCCGGGCAGACATAAGAACAGGCACCGCAGGCGATACACTGTTCTACGGATTCTGCTCTCAGCGACTCGGTCTGTCCGAGTTCGATCAGACGGTTCAGAAGATACGGCGAAAGGCCCACCGGGCAGGCACCGACGCACTCACCGCAATGAATGCAGTTGGTACGCGGAGGCTCGAATTTTCGGATGATCGTGATCGCCGTCGTCGTTTTAATGATCGGTACATCAAGCCTCGAGATCGCAACTCCCGTCATGGCACCGCCCCAGGCGATTCGCTGGGCAGTATGGGCTCCCGGAACTCTCTCCAGGATCTCCTCTACGCTGGTCCCGATCGGGACGACGACGTTATGTCCCGTGATGGTATCTCCCGAGATCGTGACGATACGGGATGTCAGGGGCTGGTTCTTTTCGATCATCTCAGAAAAGGCAAAGCAGGTCGAGCAATTGAAAACAACGGCCGACACCTCCTCTTCCGGATCTTTTCCCAAAGGAAGTTCGACGCCGTAGAGGGCCTTGATCAGAAGCTGCTGGCAGCCCTGCGGAAAACGGGATTTAAAAAGCTTGACCTCGATACGACGGTCCATGTATCGGCTCCTGGCATTCTCGATCGCCTGCTTTAATGCCTCGATCTCATCGGTCCAGGTGTCCTCGATACAGAAAATGACGCGCTTGACGCGGCAGATGCCGCTTAACGCCATGGCGCCCTGCAGGACTTTGCCGGGATTGACACGGATATGGTGAAGGTCGCAGGAAAGGAAAGGCTCACTCTGCGTGCAGTTGACTAAAAGCGTATCGACACCGAGCTTTTCGGCACGAAGGCACTTGGTATATGTCGGGATCCCCTCCCCGCCCATGCCGCAGATGCCGGAAGCCCACAAAAGCTTCTTCAGTTCGGAAAGCGGCAGCGACGAATAGTCCTTGCGCGGCGTGATCTTGGAAGATACGCGGCGCCGCAGGTCGTTCTTGATGGTTACGGCTTTGCAGCTGACTTTGTTCGGGAGACGGATATTGTCGATCTTCGTGACCGTTCCCGAAATACTGGCATGCACCGGCACACCGTTCATATCTCTTGGCGCGCCGATCAGATCTCCCATCGCGACATTGTCGCCGACGGAGACCACCGGTTCACAGGGCGTGCCCCTGTGCTGTTTCATCGGGATCGTAACTTCTCGGGGGGAACACACCTCGAGCAGGGCTTCGCGCATAAACTTGCGTTGATGCACAAAGTCCAGCCCGTCATTTGGCATGAAACCTGTTTTGAAAGTCAGTTTCTTCATGTGCCCACCTTTCGCACAAGAAGCCTATTAATCGATATAGTCCTTGAGTTTCTTGCTGCGGCTGGGATGACGAAGCTTACGAAGTGCTTTGGCTTCGATCTGACGGATACGCTCACGGGTAACGTTGAACTCTTTACCGACTTCCTCGAGTGTGCGCTGACGTCCGTCATCAAGGCCGAAGCGCAGACGGAGGACTTTCTCCTCTCTTGCAGTAAGACCCTTCATGGCGTCAAGGAGCTGTTCTTTCAAAAGTGTATAGGCAACCTGGTCTGCCGGAGACATCGCGTCGTCGTCCGGGATAAAGTCACCCAGGTGGCTGTCTTCTTCTTCACCGATCGGCTTTTCCAGAGATACCGGCTCCTGGGAGATCTTCTGGATCTCACGGACCTTCTCTACCGAAAGGTTCATGCGCTCAGCGATCTCTTCTACGGTAGGCTCACGGCCGAGTTCCTGAATAAGAGCACGCTGCTCACGTACAAGGCGGTTGATGGTCTCGACCATATGAACCGGGATACGGATCGTTCTGGCCTGGTCGGCGATCGCACGGGTGATGGCCTGACGGATCCACCATGTGGCGTATGTACTGAACTTAAATCCCTTGGAGTGGTCGAACTTGTCAACGGCCTTGATAAGTCCGAGGTTACCTTCCTGGATCAGATCGAGGAACTGCATGCCACGTCCGAGATAACGCTTCGCGATGGAAACGACGAGTCGGAGGTTGGCTTCGATCAGCTGTGCCTTGGCGTCTTCGTCGCCTTCGAGCATGCGCTGGGCGAGCTCCTGCTCCTGCTCCGCGGTAAGAAGCGGAACCTTACCGATCTCCTTTAAGTACATGCGGACCGGATCGTCCATGCCTGCACCATCGGTAACACTAGCATCCAGATTCAGGTCGCGGATCGCGTCATCTTCTACGCTGGTCTCCGCTACGATTGCGATCCCCTTGGCTTCCAGCTCATCAAAGAGCTTATCGACCATATCCGGATCGCCGTCTTGTTCTTCAATAATGTTCATCACATCAAGTGATGAAATGCTGTTGTTGCTGGCATTTGCCAGGTTTTCCAGTTTCTGCAGAATCGTTGAAAAATCATTTGCCATTCGTTATGCTTTCCTCCCTGCATAATACATGTCATTCGGATGCTTGCCGAACGAAATGCCCTCGCTGCCCAATAAAGTACTCTTACTCTTCGCTTTCCGACTCTTCTGTTTCAGGGACTTCGAACTCCACCTGGTCAATACCGGCGCCGTCCTTCTTACCCTCGATCGTAAATTTTCCATTCGGAGCATAAACGGTAAGAACTACATTCTTGTAGTAGCGCGAACCTTCATCCGCCTCATATCCGTATTCTTCGCCGCGTACGGCACAGAAAGATTCAAATGCTTTCAGGACCTGCTCTTTTTCCACGTCCTTCGAAGAGACCAGTTCGACCTTGTTGTTGCCCTGGCCATATACTTTAAATCCTGTGGAGGAACCATCTTCCACAGTCATATTCACGGTAAGTCCTGCTGCCTCCACACAAGTGGTCAGGTTATCTTCAATGTGGTTTCTGTGTTTGTTACGGATCACATTGAGCGGGATCGAGATGCCGAGCACGAGAAGGATGCAGACGGCAGTGCTGATATACACGATCGTCTTGACCTTCTTCGGTGTCTTGATATCATCCGGAGAGATCTCGAAGAGCTTTTCTACCTTCTTCGTCTCCTTGTTCTGGGCCTTATCGACCTTCACAGCCTTTTCCACGACATCGTCGAAGACCGGCGTTACAACATGGCGTGCAGTATTCCCCTCGCGCTTCGGCTGGGGAAGATTCGGGAACTCTACGCCATCGGGATTCTTAAATATTTCGATTGCTTCCGCACTCGGGAAAACGCAGTCGCAAAAAATACATTCGCACAATTCATCAGAGCTGTTCACCATGAGAAGGGAACCGCAATTCTTACAAATACCTTGTTCAGTAGCCATTTATTCCTTTTTCCTTTGCATGTTCACCTGTAAAAGGGTATAATCCCACATATAGGCAAAGTACATTATATACGCATTATGATGGAAGTGCAAACAAAATAGTGCACAATTATATCACATCTTCTTCCGTTTTTCTTCGGAAGAATGAGAAGGAGAAAGTCCTTGACCGCTAAAAAGCCCGAAAATGACCTGTCGGTCCACGAGAAATTTATGCTCGCTGCGCTCAAAGAAGCGAAGAAAGCATACGATCTCGGCGAGTCCCCGATCGGCTGCGTCATCGTAAAAGACGGCAAGATCATCGCAAGGGCGCATAATCTCCGCCAGACCAGACAGGACGCGACACTTCACGCCGAGATGGTCTGTATCTCCAAAGCCTGCAGAAAGCTCTCCGCCTGGCATATCTTCGACTGCGACCTCTACGTCACCTTAGAGCCCTGCTATATGTGCTCCGGGGCGATCATCCAGTCGCATATCCGTCACGTGTATTTCGGCGCCTTTGACCCCAAGGGCGGCGCTGTATGTTCCACCAATCACCTCTTTGACCTGCCGCATAACCACCATGTGGAATATACAGGCGGGATCCTAAAGGAGCCGTGCAGTCAGCTCCTCAAGGACTTTTTCAAAGAACTTAGGAATCAGAAGAGCAAAGATCAAAAGCAAGACCGTCTCTGATCAGCCAGATGATCTTCTCCTTCACCGGTTTCCCCGTGGCCGCCGTAATGGCCTGCGCATACATGTCGAGCTGGACCTGATAGCGGCTTTTGATTTCCGCCTTCTTCTCTTCCACCGTGCCGCTTATGCGGTCAGACTTATAGTCGATCAGTACCGCCTGTCCGTCGGAATCTAAGAACCAGCAGTCGATCATACCCTGTACCAGCGAGAACTCTTCTTTTTCATTCGGCCAGGCAAGAGCAAACGGGATCTCACGGTATGGTCCGCTCTCCGGACGTTCCTCGGAATCCGTCATCCTGCGGCAGAGCTCACTTTCAAGGAACATCTGCATATGCTTCCCGAACGGCTTTAAGATCCGGATCTGATCTTTTTCGATCATGCCGTACTCGCAAAGTCCGGAAAGGACCTCCTCCCAGTCCGGCGATGCGCCTTTTTTGAGAAGGCCGGTAAAGTCGATATACTGCCATGCACTGTGAAGGAGAGTTCCCAGCTGAGAAGCCGTATATCCTTCTTCTTTCCACTTCTGGTCGGATTCCCGGACGAGCATGTTCACGGCACGAAGATCCATCTGCTCCTCCGGCTCATCCTGCGGTTCTTCGGAAAGAAGGCGTTTCATCTCACTGACCGTTGTCTTCGAAGGTACAAGTTCCAGGACTGCCCAGTCATGGACATCGATATTCAAAAGCTTCAGGCGTTTCTTCTCTTCATCGGTAAACTTAACATCGACCTGTCTGTTCCTGGCCGCGTCATATTCCTCAGCGACCGGACGCAGAGGCGGCACTCTATAGTCTCCCAGAACACCGATGGTATCCGAGATCAGTGCCAGATCGCCGCCTGACGGATCTTTTTCATCATGACCGAAATCCAGATCTCCGCAGTATACCGGCTCAGGACTTAAGACTGCGCGGCGGAGCGGATATCCCGGGATACGGACAAGGCCTGCCATACACTTGTTTAAATGGCTCTTGAGTTTACACATCAGCTCCGGATCGAACTTATCCATTTCATCTTCTGCGGCCGCGATCACCGGCTCACAGGACGTGATCAGCCCCTCTGTCTTTCTCTTCACAAGAGAGATCACGAAGGCTTTTTTCTCGGCACGGGTCAGGGCTACGTAGAGAAGACGGATCTTCTCCGCATCGGAAGCCCTCTGCTCTGAAAGAGACTGGAGATAGTAATCGTGCGGCTCATAGATCGCACCGACATCTTTGAGATATCTTCTTCCTGCGATACCTCCGTCTTCACTTAAGATCAGGTTCGTATCCCTCGATTTTTGGACGGATTGGATGCCGCACAGGAATACATACGGGAACTCAAGGCCCTTACTCTTATGGATCGTCATGCAGCGGACGACATTTTCGAGCGGCTCGGAAAGATCGATCTCCGTGCTCTTATCCTTCCCCTGATCGAGTTCATCGATATAGCTGACGAAAGCGGAAAGTCCGGACTTTCTGCCCATATCAAAACGCGTCGCCCACCCGACGAATACCATCAGGGCATAGTAGCGGGCATCGCCGTCTTCCAGCGACTGGACATAGGACGGATATCCCGTCACAGCATAGACATGTTCGAGCCACTTTGTGACCGTCATCTGCATCGCAAGTGTCCGAAGATCGTTGATGAACGAAAGGAAATCCATAACTTTCTTACCGAGTTCCGTGGTATCTTCCTTCGCAAAACGGACGACTTTCTCGCAGAACGGAAGGTCATGCTCTTTAGGGAAGAAAAGATATATCTCCAGAAGATCTCTGTCGCTAAAGTTCGCCTGGCGGATCTTCGACTTCATCACGCCGGCGAGCGGGATGTCCTGATAGATGTTTTCCGCAAGCCTTGCCAGATCGATCATCACACGAAGATCCGGCTGGGTAAGGATATTCCCGAGGTTTGGTCCCTGCGCCGGGATCCCGCACTTCATAAGGATATCCGCCGCAGCCATCGCCCCGCGGTTCGAAGTGGTCAGGATCACGCACTGGTCGTAGGAAAAACCGCTGAGTTTTTTAAGATCCGAGATCTGCTTGGCGACGATCAGAGTCTCTTTTTCCACCTTCTCGGCTTCCTTCATATCGAGGATCTGCTCGGTGTCGGCATCAAGACCGGAATCGTCATCGGAACTGCCTTTATCGTCCTCCGCCAGGATCAACGTGACATCGGCTCCGGAAGAGGTCTCGTAAGACTCTTCCGCCCGACCCGGATGCAGGGCGTGGGAATCGTCATAATCGATATCGCCGTACTCCATGCTCATAATGCTGTCGAAGATCGTATTCACGATACGAAGGATACCCGGTACGCTTCGGTAATTCGCATTCAGCGTAAAAAGCGTTCCCTCTTCTCCTAATTCGTACTCATCGCTTCTTTCGATGAACATCGACGGCTTGGCGTGACGGAAACGATAGATGCTCTGCTTGACATCACCGACAAAGAAAACATTATTCTTTGAAAAGCTCTGCACGATCGCATCCTGGACACCGCTGTTATCCTGATACTCATCGATATAGATCTCATCGAAAAGATCTCTGTAATATTCCGCTACTTCCGGATTAGAAAGGAGTTTTAATGCCACCTGTTCCTGATCCGGAAAATCCATACCGTGCTCGAGCCGCTTCTTCTGCTGATACAGCCGGTCAGCCGAAAGGACCATCTCAAAATAGCGCTCATAGAGCGGGTACATCGACTTTAGTTCCGCCGTGATCTCCTCTTCGGTCTTTCCGAAGAAATAGCGGATCTCATCTTTCATGGAATCGGCGAATGCCTTCGTCTTCTTGATGCCGGTAAGGATATACGCAAGTTCGTAGATGGAATGTGCCATGCTGTCAAATTCCAGAAGTTCCGGATCGTCAGAACGGACACTGTAGGACGGCAGTTTTTCGTCCGGCACTTTATTCCGAAGATCACAGATCTCATTCCAGGTCATGTTCTCATCGTTTAGGATACGTGATGCATTTTCTTCGAGGAAGGTACACCACTCAAAGAACTGATTCTGCCTCTCGGTATTGGTCTTTGCACTCTTTACGAAAGGCACATCCGGGATGAGTTTTCGAAGATAGGAGACATCTCCGATCCTTCGGCGGATCGCCGTTTTCGTCTTACTCATGATCGTCTGAAACAGCTGGGAATGGATAAAAGATCTGCTCTCCCTTTTTTTATTCCAAAGCGCGTTTTTGACCCAGGCCTCATACTCCGGAAGGCTTCGGAGGAAGCTCAGTTTATCAGCCATATCTGCCTTCAGATCTGTGTCATCGCGCCCCGATCCGAAGGAGGATACCATGGAAAGAAAAGAGTCCTTCCACTCCTGCCCCGTGACTTCAGAGTCATTGATCACGCCGACCACATTATTCTTATCCTGGCGCGGCATCTTCTGATTTATAAGTTCCGGCTCCTCTTCCATCTTCCGGGCAAAAGCATAGGATTCCGAGAAGACTTCATCAAAGGACTCCATCAGAAGTTTACCGGCATGAACTTCATCGAGGATCATGCTTTTCGGCTCGATCAGAAGCTCGCCGTCTTCATCCTTGCCCTGTGCGGCAAAATTACTGATCACGCGGCTGCAGAAAGAGTCGATCGTAGAAATATAGGCAGACGGAAGCGCCGCGATCTGCTCACTGATATACTTTCGCGTTTCTTTATCTTTAGTCTCCGAAAGTTTCTCACGGAGACGCTTGTCGAGCTTGGCACTCATGTTGGCCGCCGCGGCATTTGTAAATGTCATGACGAGTACATGCTCGACAGACAGTTCCCGATCGAGGATCCTCTTGACGATCCTCTCCGTCATGACAGTCGTCTTACCTGAACCGGCAGCTGCACTGACCAGAATATTCCCGGAGGGTGCATCAACGATTATTCTTTGTTCCGGACTAAGATCCATGATCACTCCTCCTTCTTTCGTAATGTCTCGAAGAAAGCATCTTCTTTCTTCATGGCTTTTCCCTCGTCATTTAGAACAGTAGGGATCGTCGGCAGATAGTTATAATCCGGCGATTTCATATCACCGCTGCAGATCGGACTGAATTCACAGTCTACACATTTCTTGAGCGGATCTTTCTTAATCTTTCCGGGGCGCGCATCGAAGTGTCCGCCATAGAGTCTTTCGCAGTTATCCCGGATGCGGGAGATCGCAAACTCGCCCATCCTTCGCATATCTTCTGTCTCCTTGCGGATCTCATAACCGCCCGGTCCGAAGGTCTCCTTGACCGCATCGTCATGGGCATTTTGGAGCGTCTCCTCATCCAGCGACTCGGCCAGGCCCTTGCTTCTCTTCTTCAGACTCGCCACATGGATATACGAGACCCCGTCCGGTTCGACCTCCGGATGCTGGGAATCATAAACATGCATATACGACGGCAGCTGCACGCTAGAGCCCGCATAAAGCGCATCATAATCGATCGATTTGTTGCCGGTCTTATAGTCGAGGATATTGAATTTCTTCTCCTTTTCGTTTAGATCGACACGGTCGATCGTCCCGTTAAAAGTCACGACCCGCCCGTCTTTAAGAGGCATGTCATATCCGGGGATCGAGTCTCCGCCGAAATGCCACTCGAAAACGGTCGGCATATTCTTTTCCGGATCCATTTTCGAAAAGATCATGGCCAGCGTCTCAGAAGTGCCCGAAAGAAGTTTCGTATCCGCCGACATTTTCAGTGCCGGATCATCGCAGTACGCATAGTGTTCCTCTTCCTGCGCGGCCAGAAGGAGATCCCGGCTCCATTCGTATTTATCTTTGTTTCGGAAAGACAGAAGGACCAGCGCCTTCTGCTCTTCTGTCTCTGCCTTCGTATACGCATCCCGGAATTCCGTCAGTGCCCTCTCCATCACAGTATGGGCCAGAGAACCCATCTCGGTGGCCTGTACCTGCTGGATCTCTCTTTCTTTTATGTGAAGGACCTTCTCACAGAAGTAGTGATACGGGCAGTACACGTAGCTTTCGACCGAGGACACGCTCATCAGAAGCTTATCGCCATATCTTCTGTCCATCTGGTCTTTTCCGATCGTAAGCTCTGTTTTCGCCTTATTCTCTCTGGAAAGATCCGTTGCATCGAAATAGGTCTTCCAGATCTGCACGGCCTCCTCATATTCTTGATCGGAGACCTTAAGTCTTCCGGAGACGACTTCACGCAGGTAGTCTTCCATCTTCGAACGGATCAGTACACGCGGATCGGAAAGAGACAGGTGGTGAAGGACTTCGCTGCCGATCCTGGGATAGGTATCGCGAAGAAACAGTATCACGGACGACGGTTCCACGGAATTCTGGATCGTGAAGATCAATCGCTCGGAGGGCGCGTCAAGGAGCGCATAGGCGGTAAAGAAATCCGCATACGCCTGGTCCTTCGCATGGTTCGGAAATTCCATCGAAAGCTTCTCGGAAAGAAGCGTTCTCTCTCTGTTCCGGAGATATCCTTCGGAAGGAGAGGTGTACGGGAAGTTCTTTCTCGATGCACCGACGATAAACATCATCCGGCAGGGACGGCGGTAAGCATTGGACGGTGTCGTAATGGTCACCTGATCGACATAGGAAGGAATGGCGTTTAAGGTCTTGCTCTCCAGTGCCGAAAGTAAAGCCTCCTTGAAGTTGCCAAGCGAGATCGGAAAATCTCCGAGTTCCTGCGTCATGGCAAGAAGCGCTTCGTCCGCGTAGTTATAGGAAAGCGCAAGGGCAAGAGCCGCCTGCTGGTTCCCGGCCTTCTGCCACTCATCGATAAAGAATTCGACAGTCTCCTTCTGCCCGAAGACCATATCGTGAAGCGCTGCGGCACGCTCTTTACAGGTCTTTGCCTTCTCCAAGGCCGAAAGCTCTTCGGAAAGCTTGGAAAGGACCGGCAATATCTCTTTTACGACATTCTTCTCGGAGATCGTGGAGACGAACTTATCACACGACAGCATCTTCTTTTTCCCCTTGATGCCATGTGCCAGACAAAAGTTTTCGAACTTGAGGATCAGGTCGGTCTCGACCGTCACGAAACCGGACTTGAGATAAGAGATCACGGAAGGGATGTCCCAGCGGTAAAGCGCTATGTCGAGGATCGACGTCAAATAACGCGTCCAGATCGTGCCCATAAGCGGCTGCTTTGAATCCACGAATACATCGAGACCATATCGGGAAAAAGCTGCGTGCAGGTTCGTACTATACTGCTCCATGTCGCACATGACGACCGTGATGTCCCGGTAGCGAAGGCCCTGGAACTGCACGGCCTCCTTGATGCGCGCCGCCACATATTCCAGTTCATCCGAGATCTGACGGAATACCTTGATCTCACAGGGAACATCGAGGTCCTCCCAGACTTTGCAGGAACGGCTCGCATAGTCGGCAGAAAGCGTCCAGAGCGCAGCATTTCTCCCCTTTACCGGGCCGACTTTTTCGGACGAATCCAAGGGCAGGACCTTAAGGATATCCCGGATCGTCTTCTCTCCGAAATGGCAGATATCCTCGCCCATCTCTTCTTTCGTGACCGAACTTTCCACACAGGTCATAGTGACCTTGGAGGCGACAGATGCAAGCTTTGTAACAATGTTAAACTCTTCCGGAGTGAAGTTTCTTGTCTCGCCGAAGCCTAAGATCCAGCAGGAAGCATCCCTTAGGAAAGAAAGGCGCGACAGCGGCCACTCCTTCGTCTTCGGATCCTCCTCCATGAAAAGTTTTAAGACCTCGTCTAGCCTTTTCATGGAATCGCGCTCGGGGGCATATCCCATCTGCTCTCTAAGCTCATCGAGCTTATGAATGAGTTTCCCGAAATCATGGATCTTACTTGCCGTAAGGGGACTCTCGCCGGAAAGATCGAGTTCCTCGAGCATCTCCCCTGTGATGCCGTAACGGTAAAAGTCTCCGAGGACTTCATCGAGCTGTGCGACAAAACCTACACGGTCAGCAAAATTGCCAAGGACTTCCAGTTCATCTTTATATTCGGAAAGAATTCTGTGGATCAGGATCGAACGGGCTGCCGGGCTTAAAGACTTACCGCCCATTCCGCCGACTTCACTTAACACACGGTAGGCAAAACGGGAGAAACTGACGACGTCGATCATCATGAACGCGGACGATGCGCCTTTGCCGCCCTTCTTCTCCTGAAGGATCTCGATATAGCGGCGTTCCACTTCCGCTTTCATTTTCTCCGGGACGATAATATACCCGCGGCGCGTCGGCCATCTCACGGCCTCTTCACAGATCCGTGAAAGACAGGTATCCAGAAGCGAGATGGGATGCTCGCCGTAAAGCAAATGAAACGCCATGGTATCGACCTCCTTATGTATTAGAGGGTATCCAGATTCTGTCCGTTCGCTGCTTTCATCGTCGTATTGGCATCAGCAAGCTTGCCTTCGATCGCCTGCTGCTCTGCCGGACGTTTTACCTTAAGAGTCGTCGTCTTCACCATCTCAGTCTCCGAGAAGACGAAATAGTGGATCGCCTTATACGAAGGCATCTGACGGTTGACTTCCTTCATCTTCGCACTCAAGTATTCCCGCACCGCGTTATCTCCTGCGGTGGTATCCGGGATCGGAAGGTTCTCACCGATGACCTTACGGTCGATGAGAAGCTTGGCGCAGATATCCACTGCGTCCTTATCGTCCTTACAGCCCCAGACAAAGGCTTCCTTAACGCCCGGAATGTTGTTCACGAGGGACTCCATCTCCTCCGGGAAAGCCTTCTTGCCGTTGGTAAGTACGATCATCGACTTCACACGTCCGGTGATATGCAGGCATCCCTTCTTATCGAGGTAGCCCATATCGCCCGTGTGGAACCATCCATCTTCTTCGAGCACTTCTGCCGTAGCTTCCGGATTCTCGTAATAACCCTGCATGACACAGTCACTCTTAGATAATATCTCACCAACTGTCCCAATTTTCGGACTGTCTGTATCGATCTTCACTTCAATGCCGGTAAGCGGTCTTCCGACACTGCCGTAAACATTGTATTTCGTCGTCGTTACGGCAATTACCGGAGAAGTCTCCGTAAGACCGTATCCCATGAGGAATTCGAATCCCCAGTTATTGAAATCTTCGATATAGTTTCTGCTGATGCCGGCGCCGCCGATAACGATCAGGCGCAGGTGTCCGCCGAGTTTTTTGATGATCGAGCTGAAGAATACTCTTCGAAGATCGATCTTAAACTTTCTAAGGAAATTGCTGACCGGGATCATCACGGAGATCAGAGATTCTTTTCCGGACTCCTTGATACCATCCTTGATCTTGCCGTGGATATTCTCGAAAAGAAGCGGCACAGAGATACATGCCTCGACATGCCATTCATTCAGGTTCTTCACGATATATCGAAGGCCGTCCGAGAAGCAGATGCAGCAGCCTCTCGAGAGCATGAAGTATTCACAGGTATTCTCGAAGGTGTGGTGCAGCGGCAGGATCGAGAAGACTCTCTCTCCCGGACGAAGTGTCAGGATCGTACTGATCGCATACACATTTGTCATGATGTTCTTATGGGAGAGCATAACGCCTTTACTCATCGCCGTCGTACCCGACGTAAAGAGGATGATCCGGGTCTGCTCGGGATCGATCTCGGCCGTACGCATCAGGCTCTTGCCGCCCTCGACCGCTTCTTTTCCTTCGGCAAGCCAGGTCTTGATATCGACGAAACGCTCATCGTCTTCCGGCCAGGGGAGATTCGGTGCGATGTACTCGGTGCACATGCAGACGTATTTTGAAACCTTTACGCCTGTCTCTTCCGCATTCTTCGCGATACTCATGATCATCTCGTGATGTTTCTGGTGATAGAAAAGAACATCCACCTTGCCACGGATCAGAAGACTGACCAGCTCGTGCTCCGGCAGGAGACGGTCGAGAGGAAGTCCGACGGATCCGCTCGAAAGGATAGAGGAATAAGAGACCATCCACTCATAGGAGTTCTCGCCGACAACACCTAAATGCTTGCCGGCAAAGCCATTCAGATCGATGGCTTCGACCAGATATTCAATATCCGAAGCGAAATCAAAGTAGGTCTTGTGGATCTCCGCCTCGTTCGGTTTTCTTCTGAAAATGAAAGCATCCCTGGTCTCATATTTCTCCTTGGACCCCAGGATCAGGTCACGCATCGTATCGTAACGAATGCCTTCATGTAATGGTTTTCCGACTATGCTCGACATAAGTCCTCCGTAGCGGCAGAAAGTTCGTACAGGGTCGGGCGACCGCAACTGTACGCATTTAAAGATGATACCACTTTCTGTTCAAATCGTCTATCTTTTCGGAAAATTATTTGAAAATCAAAACAATTCATTAAAACCCCTGTCATTTCGCCCTACAAAGGACTTTCTTCATCTATAAAATATAGTAGAAAATCAATTGACAATCTACCTGATGTGGTCTAGCATATCGTAGAGAAGAGAATGGTATGAGGAGAATAGGTCATGTCTGAGAAAGAAAACACAGCTTCAGCTTCGCATTCCACAGAAGATCTGAATAATAAATATCCGACACCGCGCGGGTTCACCGGTTTTTTCTGGTACCACGTGTCGATGGCCATTACCCGTATCCTCGTTAAGCTCCGCGGTGCCGGCAAGGAGAACATCCCGGAGACAAATCCTTACGTCATCTGCTCCAACCACCAGACCTATGCCGACGGCATGTGGATCATGAGTGAGCTCCCGAGAAAGCACAGAAAGTATTTCTGCGCCCTCGCCGCTTCCGATCTCGAGACGAACTACGGCCGCCTCGGACGTGTCATGATGCACGTCGGAAGAGGTATCGCCGTAGACCGTTTCGGCAATCCGGTAAGAGGCCTCATCAAGGCGAAGAAGGAAGTCGAGAAAGGTAACATCATCCTCGTGCATCCGGAAGGCACCAGGACCTCCGACGGCCGCATCGCCGAGTTTAAGGACGGTGCCGCCTATATCTCCGTGAAATCCAATTCCCCGCTTCTCCCCGTCTATATCGAGGGCGGCTATCAGGCTTGGTCCCGTCACATGAAGAGACCGCAGACCTGGGATAAGAAAAACCACAGAAAAAAGAGGATCACGATCCATTTCGGAAAACCGCTTATGCCGCAGGACTATGACCGCGACGCACATAAGATGACCGACGCTGTCTATGCCTGGATGAAAGAGATGGAAGCAAAGGACGTTAATCTTCTTTAAAGAACGCCATCTGAATGGCCTGCGGGATGACCTCGAATCTCACCTTATGTCCGAAGAAATCCTCGCCGTCGTAATTTCCCTGCATCTGCATATTGCTGTTCAGAGAATTGAAGATACCACTTGTAGAACGATAAAAGGTAAAGCCCGGCTGTCCGACGTGCTTGCCTTTTTTATATTTCGAAAGCCTCGAAAAGGCCTTCGCCCGCGACATGTGATCGACGATGCAGACATTTAACACACCGTCGTTGATCTCGGCATCCGGAGCGGGGCAGTAACCGCCGCCGTAATATCTGCCGTTGCAGATCGAAACCAGCGTATAAGACACATTTTTCTTTTCGATCATCTCGCCGTTTTCGAGCTCGATCGAATAATCCATGGCATACCGCCAGCCGTTCATAAGGCAGGAGATCGCCGCGAAAGTATAGGCATTGTTTCGGAAGAAAAGGCTCTTCGGATGCTTCGCCACGATGCTCTTCGCCTTCGCCTGCACGAGCGTATCGAGGCCCATCGAAGCGATGTTCAGGCTGTAGCGGCTCCAGGAAGGAAGATGATTCCCGAGGTAATCGTAACTGTCGATACGCAGAAGATCGATCGGCTGGATCATCGGGTTTTCGAGCCGTCTTAAGATCTGAAGCGGATCCTTATAGAGCTCCTTCGGAAGGATCGTCCGGGCAAAATCGTTTCCGGTCCCGAGCGGGATCACACCCATCGGGGAATTTCTGAAAGCCAGTGCATTGGCCACTTCGTGGACCGTACCATCTCCACCGCAGGCGAAGATGATGCACTCTGAACCATACTTCTCGGAATAGGTGACCGCCAGTTCTTCCGCATGCCCGGCATGCTCGGTATAGACGACATTCGACTTATAGCGCAGATCCCGCGGAAGACCATTTACAGCCTTTTCGAGGGCCTTCTTCCGTCTCTTATGGATATTCGAATTCACGATGAAAATGTACTGCAAAGTTCGTCTCCGCTATATCGTTTTCTTATTTTTCCGCATTGGCGATCATGTCCACCACATCGCCGACGGACTGGATCTTCTCAATGGCTTCATCGGGGATCCGGATAGAGAACTTCTCTTCGAGATCCACGACCAGTTCATAGAGCTGAAGCGAATCCAGAGGCAATTCTTCGAAGATCATGGTATCTTCCGAAAAGGACTCTTTCTTCATGTCCAGAAGTTCCGAAAGCATGGAGCTTAAGACATCGAAGATCTCTTTTCTGTTGAAGCCTGCTGCTGGCTTTCCGCCCTCCTCCGAAGGCTCTACCGTCTTTTTCTTCGAGTTATCCATATCATACCTCCGTATCGTCACGGACGATCTTCTTATACTGTTCTCCGCTGCTGTACTTCTTATACTGTTCCTCGACAAAAGAATCGATCTCCGTGATCGTTCTTGTAAGGATCTTCCTCTCTTCTTCCGAGAGCGGGTCCATGATACGCTTGACGAGGACTCTGTGGAACTTGGAATGCATGCGGTACGCGAGCTTTCCCTGGCGGGTCAGGGAGATGCGGACGATACGTCTGTCCTTCGTATCTCTCTGGCGCTCGACATATTTTTTCTTCACGAGGCGGTCGACCGCGACCGTCAGTGTGCCGATCGTAATGCCGAGGATATTCGCCGTCTCGGTCATCGTTCTGGCCTCATAAGGACCTATGGCATTGAGGGTATGCAGTTCCGCGATGGAAAGATCGGAAAAATAGCCTTTCGAGAGGGCCATTTCCTCTGTAAGCAGAACGTTGTCGAATATATGAAGCAGGCTTTCCGCGAAATCTTTCTCTACCGCATCCATCTTATTATCCCCTCTTTCACACATAAGAAAATCATACACGAAACCGCGCTAAAAAACAATGTAGGCGTGATTTACCGCACCTCCACGTCCGAGATGGGAACGATGCGCGGATATTCCCCGGAGAAAAGACCTAAGCGGATGACTCTTGCGTTCTCCGCTTTTTCCGGATCCATGCCGCAGTATCTACTTAAGCTTCCTAAGATCAGATCCGGTCTGACGTTCCTTTCGGAGCCGGCAAAAGCATAGAATTCCACGCTGTCCGGATCCCCGTCACTGGCCTGCGACAGCGAGATCAGAAGCGGGCGGATATCGGTCTGCTTTTCTTTTCCCTTCGCGATCTTCGTTACGATAAGGGACTCCTGCTGCATGGCCTTTTCCATCGCCTCGCGGATGCCTTTTGCCTCGAAACGGTAACTCGCGGTAGTGACGATCGACATGATGCTGTCTTTCGGCTCCGGGATCGCCTTCGACTTTAAGATCCGAAGACCGTCCGGAAGATACGTATTCAGTTCCTTTACGAAAAGATCCGCATCGTAGGGCCTGTTCAATGACACGTCCAGATAGTCGCACCTCGTCTCGATGCCGACGCCTAAAGGAAGGGCAAAGACCATCATGGGACGGGGATTATAGCCCTGGGAATAAAGGATCGGAAGCTCCGCCCTTCTGGCGGCTCTTTCAAAGCAGGTCATGAGGTCTAAGTGCCCGAGGAAGGTCGTCGCACCTTCTCTAACGAAGCTTGCCCGCTGGACATATGCCGTCTGGTGCGGCTGCATGGTCATCATCTTTTCGCGTTCACTCTGAAGCATCAGGCCTCACCTCTTTTCGCGAAGCATTCGCCGACGCCCCAGGTAGCGGCTCCGCAGCCGGAGCAGTGCTCACGGCAGGACGGAGTGGTCGTCTCCTCGTGCGCCTTATGTCTTTCCGAAAGCAGGAACTTCTTGCTGACACCCACGCTCACGTGGTCCCAGGCAAGGACCTCTTCCTCGGAATATTCTCTGGAAAAATCTTCGATCTTCATGCCGTGCTTTTCGAGTATCTCGACCCATTCCGAAAGACGGAAGTGATCGTCCCAGGCATCGAAGAAGTGCCCGGCCCTATAGCCCTCAAGCAGCACAGGACCCAGGCGGCGGTCGCCTCTGGCGAGCACGACCTCCCAGACAGAGGAATCAAAATCGTGCCATGCATAGCGGATGTTCCTGCTGCGGATATGATCTTTGAGAAGCCTCTGCTTTCTCATGAGTTCCTCTTTACTGTTCTGCGGTTCCCACTGGAAAGGCGTAAACGGCTTCGGAATGAAAAGCGACGTACTGACTGTGATCTCGAGTCTTCGCATCTTCTGGCCCGTCTCTCTTCCGATATCGTAATAGAGCTTTTCGATACGCGAAGCAAGATCTGCGATCCCGAGGACATCCTCATCCGTCTCGGTCGGAAGGCCGAGCATGAAGTAAAGCTTTACGGTGCTCCAGCCGCCCATGAAGGCCAGACGGAGCGCCGAGAAGATATCCTCTTCCTTAATGTTTTTATTGATGACATCACGAAGGCGCTGCGTGCCCGCTTCCGGAGCGAACGTCAGACCCGACTTTCTCGTGCTCTGGACCTTTTCCATCAGATCGAGGGAGAAAGAATCGAGACGCAGGGACGGGAGGGAAAGGCTCGTGTGGTGGCCTTCGAATGTGGAAAGAAGATTCTCGGCAAGTTCCGGGAACCTGGTGTAGTCAGATGTGGCCAGCGAAAGAAGTCCCATCTCATCGTAGCCCGTGTTCTTCTCGAGCTGTCTTCCCTGCTCGCAGAGCACCTCGACTGACTTCTCTCTTACCGGGCGGTAGATGAATCCGGCCTGACAGAAGCGGCAGCCGCGGATACAGCCGCGGAAGACTTCAAGATAGGAACGGTCGTGAACGACACGCATATTCGATACGACCGGCGAGGTCGGATATGTGCAGGAATCCAGGTCCTTGATGATGCGCTTTTTGATCGTCTTTTTTACGTCGTCGAAAAGCGGCTTGACGTGGGCACCCGCAGGGATCACCCCGTCTGATCCGGCATCACCGGGACAGGAGCTTTTCGAGTAGGAGACTTCATAGAGCGACGGGACATAGATGCCTTCGATCGCATCACAGTTCCGGAGAAGCTCAGAACGCGTCATCGGATGATCGGTGTTTTTTGAAAGTTTATATTCTCGGATCTTTTCGCAAAGCTCGAGGATCATCTCCTCGCCCTCGCCCATCATGGCGATATCGAAAAAGTCCGCCATCGGCTCGACATTATACGCGCACGGACCGCCGCAGCAGATGACCGGATCGTCCTCGCCTCTGTCTTTGGCCAGAAGCGGGATCCGCCCGAGATCTAACATCTGCAGCACATTGGTGTAGCACATCTCGTAGCCGAGCGTGAAACCGAGGATATCAAAATCGCAAAGCGGCGTCTTCGTCTCCTGAGAATATAGCGGAATATCCTTCTCCCTTAGGATCTTATCCATATCGAACCAGGGCGAAAAGGCGCGTTCACACGCGACGAAATCGCTCTCATTCAACACGTGATAGAGGATCTGAAGAGCAAGGTTGCTCATGCCGATCTCGTAGATATCCGGGAAGCAGAAAGCGAATCGCACATAGGACGTTTCGCCTGTTTTCTCCAGCTGCTCCATCATATCTTCCTTGATGACAGCATTAAACTCGCCTCCGACATATCTGGCGGGACTTTCGACCGACATCAGGTCGGATTTACTAAGCGGCACGGGATAATTCTTCATGTACGGATCCATTCTCCTTCGGTTTCTGCTCTATATTTTACTGCAAAACGCGGGGATTGTCCTAATCGTTTGCGGCATACGTCCACAGGAAAAGAAAAGGGTGCCTCATGGGAGACACCCGTTTTTCTGCAATTCTGTGATAAGCGTAAATTACTTATTCTTCAGGCGCTTCTCCAGAGCCTTCTTCTCTGCCTCATAGCCCGGCTTACCGAGAAGAGCGAACATGTTCTTCTTATAAGCTTCTACACCCGGCTGGTTGAACGGATTTACGGAGTTGAGGTAACCGGAGATACCGCAGGCCTTCTCGAAGAAGTAGATGAGCTGGCCGAGCCAGTATTCGTTGAGTTCCGGAACGTGGATGATGAGGTTCGGGACCTTACCGTCAACGTGCGCAAGAACGGTACCCTGCATCGCCTTGAGGTTCACTTCGTTCATGTCCATACCGGACAGGAAGTTGAGGCCGTCGAGGTTTTCCGGATCGTTCGGGATCTTGAAGGAACGACGTGCCTTATCGATGACAACAACGGTCTCAAAGAGCATTCTCTTACCGTCCTGGATGTACTGGCCCATGGAGTGAAGGTCTGTCGTGTTATCGACACCGGCCGGGAAGATACCTCTGCCGTCTTTACCTTCGGACTCACCATAGAGCTGCTTCCACCATTCAGTCATGAAGTGGAAAGAAGGCTCGTAGTTGACCATGACTTCTGTGGTGTAACCACGGCGCAGCAGGCAGTTTCTGGCGATTGCGTACTTGTAGCAGTCGTTCTCCATATCTACCTTCTTAAAGTCACGGGAAGCATCTCTCGCACCTGTCATGAGCTGACGGATGTCGATACCTGCCACCGCGATCGGCAGAAGACCTACAGCTGTCAGAACGGAGAAACGTCCTCCGACGTCATCCGGTACTACGAATGTCTCGTAACCTTCCTTGGTAGCGAGACCCTTCAGGGCTCCCTTAGCCTTATCTGTTGTAGCGTAAATTCTCTGACGAGCTTCTTCCTTACCGTACTTTTCTTCCATGTAAGCACGGATGATACGGAAAGCGATCGCCGGCTCAGTTGTCGTACCGGACTTGGAGATGATGTTTACGGAAACTCTCTTTCCTTCGAGAAGATCCATCAGGTCAGCAAGGTATGTCGCGCTGATGGAATTACCGCAGAAAAGAACCATCGGAGCTTTTCTGACTTTCTTCTGCGCTACATTTGCAAAAGAATGGGAAAGGAGCTCGATCGCAGCACGAGCGCCCAGATAGGAACCACCGATACCGATGACTAAGAGAACATCGGAATCCTTTCTGATCTTCGTCGCTGCCTTGCGGATACGGATAAACTCGTTTTTGTCATACTTACTGGGAAGCTCTACCCAGCCAAGGAAATCACTGCCGGGGCCGGTCTTCTTGTGAAGCATGTTGTGTGCCACTTCGACCTGGGGCAGCATCTTTTCCATTTCGCCTTCGGAAATAAAAGGCATAATGTTGGATGTATCAAGACTGATCATAAAAATTCTCCTCATTCTCATTTTTGAAAGTTTCGGTGTCCTCACACCGTTTTCAGTATACCATGAAAGCAAAAGAGCGCACGGCGCAAAGCGCTGAAAAACCGTAAGAATTCATTAAGAATTTCGTGCAAACAGCGAGTTTTTATAATTTGTCAAGAAAAATTGGGCGTCGAAATCGGTTAAGTGATTTCTCATTTTTCGAAAAGTTCCGCTCCTTTTCAGCGGTTTTCGGACAGGAGCCGGATAATCTCCACATACGTTTTTGCTGTCGCTTCCTTCCACCTTCTGCAGGTCCTTTCCGCCGCCTCTTCCGAAGGGGCGTTCCAGTTCAGGGAAAATGTCGTCGCTCCGTTTTCAATAAGGCGCAGATCGACCTCCCAGGTCCCCTCATCGTTCGGAGAATACTCGGCATACACGCTCTGGGATTCTTTTGCATCGTGACGCCAGGACTTCGATGCGGAACTTAAGTACGCACGGATCCCGGCCGGAACCGACGGCAGAAGACGATTCAGGATCTCCGAGCCCTCCGGCGTGATATCGCAGGAAAGGACCGTCTTTCCCGATGCATCCTTACGCATCTCGCCTTTTCTCTCACCCTCGGTCATCAGGTGCTGATCGAGAAGTTCTTTTTTCGCCTGGGAAAACAGGAAATAGTCCATATAGAGCGATTCGACCGCGCAGTCCATCAGCTTCGATGACGGGATACTGCTGACCTTCGACAGGATGTAAAGGATAATGATCTTCGCATTTGGCAGATCTGTATTGGCCATGAACTCGCTCCTTTAAAAACGTGGTACGGTATATTATACCCTCAACTTCTTATGAATGCCACTTGCACATCACTTCGTTAATCGAAAAGGAGATGCCCCGCAAAAAGCAGCGCATCTCCCTTTTTACTGTGTCTTACCTCTTCCTACTTACTTCGCCTTGCCGTAAACGTACTTCGCGGTTCCGCCGACGACCATCGTGCTTCCGTTTTTGTGATACGGGAATACCCAGTAGTAGTTCCAGTCGGTCTTACTGGCTTTCTTATCTGTAAATGTCGTTCCCTGCGTCGTCATGCCGATGTATTCGTAGGATCCGCCCGGATGGATACCATAGACGAGATACCCTTCCGCGCCGGAACTTGCCGTCCAGGTGAGCTTCACGCCACCCGAGACAGAAGATGCTTTAAGTCCTGTAACTGCAAGGCATACACCCTTTGCATAAACATACTTCTCACAGCCGCCGGTGATCATCTTTCCTGTGGAATCTTTTACATAAGCAAAGACCCAGTAGTAATTGTAGTCTGTGTCCAGCGCCTTCTTATCCGTAAATGTTGTACCGGAAGTCGTCATGCCCACATAACCGTACTTTTTATTCTTCTGCGCATATACGAGATAGCCTTCTGCGCCTTTTACAGCATTCCAGGTAAGTTTCACCTGATTCTTGCCGGCGGAGGCGGCCTTCAGTCCGGTGACATTTCCAATATTTGCTTTTACAGTGATATTGATATCCACGATATTCGAGACGGTATCTGTACAGTAGTCACCATTAACGTTCCTCTGGAAGAGCTTGAGTTTATATTTTCCCGCACCAAGATCTGATGGGATCGTAAGGTCCTCGACGCCGTAAGAGGGACCGCTGGAGATGTTTGTACCAATATAGCCATATCTCAGGACATTATCATTCTCGTCGGTAATAACAGCAGTTATATAACAGTTTCTGGCACCACGATTACACGTATAAATAACCTCCAATGTGTCACCTGCGGTAATATTCGACGGATCCCAGTCGTATACGACTTTAAAATTTGCATAGTTTTCATCGTATATGGCCAGTTTCCATTCATTTCCGGAATAGTCCGAAACCGGATCCAGCTGCCCGATCTTCCCGTATTTCATGTCTTTTGCAGAAGAGATATAGGCAACCTGGGACAGATCCAGATTGAAAGCCGGACGGGTGAATATGCGAGAATCAATATTCTGGATAGAGATTTCACTATTTAACATGACGTACGCGTTCTGCGTACCGTAATATTGATCACGAAGACTCCAAACGATCGGCATACTGGCGCCATTTCCATAATCGATGCATCTTAATGAATAATCCAGCACGGATGCTTCCGTTATGTCAAGGGGCCAAAAAGCGCCAAGGTTGTTTCTTTCTTTCATTACCTTTTTTTCTTCGGCAGTCGTGTCTTTTTCTGCAAGTTCTTGCACATATTTTTTTAGCAGAGACTCGCTATATAAATAGGAATATATACCTGTGACAAAATGCGCATACTCGGTTTGTCCCATTACATGCCTTGCCAGAAGAGTGGCACACCCGGAATTCGATGAACGGGCAACACCGGTCCCATCGAATCCGACAACATTCCAGTCCAGATTAGTTGAGAAGTTACTGTTATATCCAAAATAGACGATGGGTGCATTCTCCGTGTTGGCGCCCGTTTTCAGGATCGTCTTCATGTTCTCACCGAATGCTAAAACCTTGTTCGTACTTGCCGCATTCACAGCAGTTTCATCCTTCGGCATCGAATACGAGAAGATGCCCGCTGTCATCATGGCACTTAAGATCAGTGCCGTTGCCTTTTTCATTACGTTTTTCATCAAAATACCTCCTGTTTCACAATCCCTTGTTGATAAAAAAAGCAACACGTTCGGAAGCGAGCGCGCTGCGTTAATACATGTCATTTCCCAACCAAAACCTGCCTGTATTTTCGCACAGGGAAATATATTTGTAAAGGATTATTGATGTCCCTCACTTCGCGATCCTAAAAATCAGACACCTTTGGCATAGGCATAGTTCTCATATCCGCCGGTGGTCATGACTCCATATTCATCTTCCACGAACGGGAATACGAAATAGTAGTTAAACTCCGTATCCAGTGCCTTTTCATCCATATAGGATGTGCCTTTTCGAGTCATGCCGAGGTAGATGCACTGCCCGCTCTTCTGAGCATACACAAGGTACCCGCCCGCGCCCTCGACCGCATCCCAGGTAAGACGGACCTTATTCGTGCCGGCACCACTGGCCTTCAGATTCCGTACATCGGAAAGCTCGTGCGCAGGCCTTGCGATCGTGATCGCAAATTCAGAAAAAGAAGAGGCCAGATCCGGCGTATCCGATGCGTTGCACTGCTCGGAATAGATCATGAGGACATACTCGCCGTCCTCCACCTCGTACGGGATACGCACCTGCACGATGCCGCTCTCCTGCCCTTTAGCCAGACGGCCGTAATATAGGATATTGCCGGAAATATCGGAAAGGATCGCCGAGATATATTCGTTCTCCCCTTCTTTTCCGCCAGAAAACGAGATATCTACAAACTTACCGGGGATGAGTGTCCGCTCTCCGATCATGGAAGCAGTAAAATCAGATCTGTCCTTATCTCTGATCGTCAGTTTCCACTCGTTCCCGGGATTTTGGACCAGCTTAACAGAAGCAAGCGAGTAGGCACCGACAGAGTTCGATTCTTTTTCAGCGGAAAGAGGGGTCGTCAGAAGGACGGAAGACATGTTAAGGTTAAAGGCCGGACGAACGTAGTCCTCGGTCGTCACGCGCGGGAAGCTCTCAGCATCCACAACGCCCATGTTATTTACGTTATAGACTCTCGTGTGTAGAGGACCCGGAGATCTTAGCCAGTACCAGTGATCGATCGCGCGGATACTGTCACAGACCTCATAGGCTTCGTTGGCAGAAAGAGGCCACAGCTTCGCATTCTCGACTTTCCTTCCGGAAATGCCGTCGGTATAAGGAAGTTCTTCCGAATATTCACCACTTAGAAGAGTCCTTCCGCAGATCAGGCCTGTCCCCTGAAGGTCGAGGTCCATAAGGTCATCTTCGTAGATGCCGTTGATCGTGCTCTGAAGGACCGAGCCCGCGTAGGCGTTTCCGTCCTCGTCGTTTCTGTTATATACACCGATCTCACCGATTTCTTTGCCGGAAAGAAGCGTGACGCAACCTTCGTTCGAAGAAGAGGCGACACCCTCACCATCAAAGCCGATCACACGCCAGGAAAGCTTTTCAGAATCATGTGTGCCAAGAAATACAGTCGCCGCCTCCGGAGTATTCATATTCTCGGAAAGCGCTCTGGTTCCCAGAACAATGCCCGGTGTTTCATCGATCGCGCGCACGGTATCCTTCTCCAAAGGAGTAAAAGAAAGAGCGAAGCCTGCCGATAAAGTCAGCGGGATAAGGATCGAGATGATCCGGCTGTACTTGCTTTTGAGCACAAATAATCCTCCAAATTCACGTAAAGTAAAGTCACACTTCCGAATATGCAACTGATTACTTTTCGCAAATTGGAGGGCTTTTGCAAAAAGAAAAGAACTATACTATCTAAATTTCCATCCCCGTAAGGCATGCTATGCACACCCGAGGACATTGTACAACCATCTTTTTCTTACGGCAAGACTTTTATTCTTTCAGCCAGCCCTTTTCCACACCTCTGTCGAGGTTTTTGATGATCCAGGCATAGACCTCCGGCATGAATTCCTTGATGATCCGCGCGCGTTCCTCGACCTGGGATCGGACGGCTCCGCCATCGCGCCAGGTGTGACCCTCAGTCAGAGTGTTGTGAAGGAGCGGCTGCGTCCGGTCAAGGCAGGCGGCGTATTTGGCATCCGTCGTCTCCATCGCATCGAATTCTTCCCAGAGGGCACGAAGCTCGGCTCCCTGCTCCGGCGGGAGCTGGGAATAAAGCTTATCTGCGGCCGCCTCTTCGCGCTCGGCCTTGCTCGCATTCCCTTCGATATCGTAGGCAAATGTATCGCCTGCATAGATCTCGATCAGGTCATGGACGACCAGCATCTTGATCGCGCGTTCGACGTTCGGCTCTTCAACGCAGTACTCCTTAAAAAGCAGCGCCATAACGGCAATATGCCAGGAGTGCTCCGCATCGTTTTCGTGACGGACTCCCGAGATCAGCATCGTTCTTCTATAGATCTCTGTCATCTTATCGATCTCTGCGGTAAACTTCAGCTGCTGGTCAAGTCTCGGATTGCCCGAACTTAAGAAATCTTCAATACCCATTATTTTCTCTCTTTCAAAACATGTCTTCTTATTTCGCCAAAGAGGCTCCAATGGCGATTCCGACCACGACAAGGACGATCACGATGCAAAGCGCGACCAGTTTGATGATTGCTTCCTTCTTCGGATTCGTGCGGGTCCTCTCCGGATGCTCGCGGTCGAATTCTTCGACCTGGCGCTTTAAAAGCTCGCCACTTGCCTTGCGCTCATCTTCCGCGATCTGCGCATCGAGTGCCTTCTTATCTTCAATCTCCTTGTTTCCTGCCGGCGAACCGCCACAGTGCGGGCATGCGCCCTTTAAGGAGTTATACTCTGTTCCACAATACTCGCAATGAATGATCATATCTGACTCACTTTCTGCCTTATAAACACCTATTTACGTCTTTTCATATCATAGCAGACCAGGAAGGAAAATTCATCAGAAAGTTTCTGTTCGCGAAGCTTCCGCTCGAGCTGTCGCATATGCTCGTGCGATTGCAGGAATTACGCAAAAAGAGCTTGCCGCTTCTTCCGGTATTGACCAGTCAGATATTTCAAAAAAGGATATGTCCTTTGAGCACTTACACTTTCTTCAGTACGATCTCGACAGTAAATCCACCGCCCTCGCGGTTTCGTACCTCAAGTCCTCCGCCCATGCGCTCCATAAATACGGCTGCAAGATAAAGGCCGAGGCCGGAGCCTTCTTTGCCGGCGGCAACAGATCCACGGTAAAACTTCGAGGTCAGAAGAGGGATCTCTTCCTCCGGAACGCCCGGCCCCCTGTCGGAAAACAGAACATGCACGGTCTTTTCATCCGAGGAAAACTCGACTTCGAGCGGAGTTTTTGCATACTTAAAGGAGTTTCCGGCGATGTTGTCGATGACCTGACTGAGGCGGAGTTTATCCGCGATGATCAGGCACTGCGGGATATCTCCCCGGACCTTGACCTCTCCATAGAAGCGCAGATCGTTGAGCATGTCGGAAATGATGAGGGAGCTCTCTTCTCTTTGCTCCACCTTCAGTTCTTCCATTTCTTCTAAGGTCGCCTTGAAAAGATTATCCACCAGCTGTTCGACAGAGGATGCCTTCGACTTGATCACATCGACCTTTTCCAGCATATCCGGATCTTTATACTTCACTTCCATGACCTCGCAGGTCGCCTTGATGGTTGCCACCGGCGTCTTAATGTCATGCGACAGCTCCGCGACGAGTTCCTTCTTGCTTCGGTTGGCCGCATTTTCACGGTCAGAGGCTTTCTTCAGTTCCTCTCTCATACGGTCAAAGGATTCGGTAAACGCACCGAAGTAGTTATGGCGGTCCATCTGAAGCGGCACATCCAGATTGCCTTTACTTACCGAAGCAGCAAATGAAGAAAGCTGCCTGAAAGGGCGGATATAAAAGTACCAGATCACTAGAATCAGAAGCATGCCCGCCAGATAGGCCGCTCCCAAAGAATAAAGAAGCTGTGTTTTCTGTTTCTGCGCTAAGTTTTTCGTTTCCGGAGGCCTCGTGTCAAAAGCGATCTTCCCGACGATCACGCCGTTTTCCCGGACATCGAATACCGACATGCCATCTCTGATCCAACGGCTATTGACCGATTCATAATTCTTATCCGAAAGAAACGTGATCCGGCAGTCATATTCTTCTTCGATTTTTCCGACCTCGGATTGAAAAGATTCCTCCGCCGTCATATCGAGAGCAAGAATCTCCTCCGAGATTTTTCCGACTTTCGTATTTAATTCCAGCATATCGATGGATGAACCAGTCTCTTTTCCGATGCGGTTCCACAGGAAAAGTCCGCTGAGAAGCAGAAGAAGCGTATAGACGATGGCAAGGTAGCGTATCTTCATGAAGGGATCTCCAGCATATACCCTGTGCCCCAGATGGTCTTGATCCAGCGTGGCGAATTGGGATCTTTCTCGATCTTCTCACGAAGCCTGCGGATATGTACATTGAGAGTTCCGTCACTATAGAAAGAATCTCCCCACACCTCTAAAAAGAGCTGTTCTTTGGTCACGATCGTATTCTTATGGGTATAAAGGCACGACAGAAGTGCAAATTCCTTTGCCTTCAGCGGGATGCTCTTGCCGTCGAGGATACAGCTCATGGTGGCTTCGTCAAGTGAAAACCCGTCCCGGCCTTTCTCTTCCGCAGGCTTTTCCAAAGGACGGTTCTTCAACGCCTCAAGACGTTTCAGATGCACCTTCACCTTGGCAAGAAGCACACTTAAGGTGTAGGGCTTTTTAATATAGTCATCGCCGCCGATATTCAGGGCAACCAGAACATCGTCATCGCTCTGGCGGGCAGAGATAAAGAGGATCGGCGTATCGTAAGTGTTTCTTAATGTCTTACAGAGGGAAAACCCGCTTTCGTTTCCGAGATTGATATCCAGAAGGAAAACATCTGCCGTGTTCTCTTTAAGAAAATCCAGACACTCCTCGGCAGAATCCACACAGGCGCAGGAGACATCGAACATCTCGAAATACTCCTTCGTCATCTTGGAAAGATCGATCTCATCGTCGATGATCAGACAATTGTAATGCACAGGCGCCGCTCCTTTTTCCGATGAACTAGCATCAGTATAGCACAGAATGAAGCTCTGCTTCCCGAAGAGAAGGAGGATCCTCATTTAAGAAAGCCATGTAAGAAACAGTTAAGGATCTCATAAGGTTTGTGTAAAGCATTCCGGAAAGAAGAATCGTACACTAAAATCGTAAGATCCCAAAAGTGAGGGGAAGCGGACGCGCAAACCCATCACTACGGTACCAAAAGAGAATAAAGTAAAAGGAGATTCAAATAATGCAGACTATGAAAGAAAAAAAAGAAACTGATCTTCAGAAAGAAAATGTTCAGATCTTAAATACCAAAGAGATCCTTCTGGAAGCCAAAGATCTCTGTAAAACTTTTTCCAACGAGAGCATCCAGCAGCATGTTCTGAAAAATCTGAACCTTCAGATCCGCAAAGGAGATTTCACCGTCATCATGGGCGACTCCGGCGCCGGTAAATCCACACTCCTCTATGCTCTATCCGGCATGGACCGTCCGAGTCTCGGAAGTGTGCGCTATGGCACGGAAGATATCACCGGATACAGCAACGACCAGCTGGCGCTTTTCCGCAGAAAGCACTGCGGATTTGTGTTCCAGCAGAACTACTTAAACGATACGATGAGCGTTCTGGACAACGTTATGGTCAGCGGTTTTCTAAAGCATAAGGACCGAAAAGCCCTGGCAGAAAAATCGAAAAAGCTTCTTTCTTCCGTCGGGCTTGACGAGAACACCTTCAGAAAGTTCCCCAGTCAGTTGAGTGGCGGTGAGCAGCAGCGTGTCGCACTCATCCGCTCCGTCATCAACGATCCGGAGATCCTCTTCGCCGATGAACCGACCGGTGCCCTGAACTCTCAAAACACCAATGCGATCCTCGATGTCCTCTCTGAGATGAACGGACGCGGACAGAGCATCGTTATGGTCACCCATGCCCTGGCTGCCGCCGAGCGTGGCAACCGTATCCTGTATCTTCGTGACGGCGTGATCTGCGACGAGATCGAGCTTGACCCTTACTCCGGTCCGGATAAAGACCGTCACCAGAAGATCCGCACATTTCTCTCGAATATGGGGTGGTAAGATATGTATTCTTTATTCTTTATTGCAAAAAACAATCTCAAAAAGCATAAAGGCGAGGTCGCGATCCTCTTTATCCTGATCTTCCTTGCCGCTTGTCTTCTCTTTTCCTGTCTGTCCCTGATGCTTTCCTCCGATAACACCATCAAGGAATGCGACAGCAAATACCATTTTTCCGATCTTACGGCATTTGAGCCGTCTAACCTTCTGGAAGCCGGATCCTCTTCCGGTAAGAGCAGCTCGGAATTCTTCAAAGATACGATCGCTTCGCTTCCCGGCACGGCGCTTTGCGAATCCGTACCGATCGTACAATGGGCAGCCGATTACTACTACGGCAATAAATCTGCGGAAGATGCGGCCTCGTATCAGTTCTTCCTTCAGGACAGCTCCGTACGGACATATCTCAATTCCTATCCCGAAGAATTCCAAAATCTTCAGGACAATGAGATCGTGATCCCTTATCACCTTTCTCCCACGATCAAAGTCGGGGATCCCCTGACGCTACGTGCCAACGGAATGACTTTTACATTTACGGTCAAGGGCTATGTGGAGCACATCTATTTCGCCACGACCATGAATATTTCCGGGTACTACTGCCTGATAAGCCCGAATGTTTTCTCGACACTGTCTACCACTCTGGAACCTGAATACACAGGATCCTTCGTATACTGCAATGTCGAAGAAGGAGTCGATCTGGATCAATACGACAAGTCCGTCCAGAATGCCTTCCCGGGGCATGCCCCGACCACAGTAACCAGAGACATCATGGAGTACGGCAGTTTTGCTGTAACGGCTACCGCTTCCTCCATTATCTTGCTCTTTACGATCATGCTGGTTGGTCTGGCACTCATCATCATGCACTTCTCGATCAAAAGCTTCATCGAGATGAACATTCAGAACATCGGTATTTTACAGGCCAACGGCTATACCGCCAAAGAACTCCGCCGTTCCTGCGTGATCGAGGAGATGCTGATCTGCGTCGTGGCTACGGTCGCTGCCGTAATCATCGGTATATTGATCAGCCCGCCGCTCAGCACACTTCAGGGATCTCTCATGGGGCTTACCGGTTTTTCCGGGATCTGTATCCCCGCTCTTATTTCCACTTTGATCGGCATCCCGCTCATGGTTTTCCTCGGAACTCTTCTTGCCACCAGAAGTTACAAGAAGCTCACCGTTTTGGATTCACTCCGTTCCGGAATCAGCAATCACAATTTCAAGAAGAATCATTTCTCTTTTGACAAGACGCACCTGCCGACGGACCTGGCACTGTCGGGAAAGAGTATCCTCGGACGTCCGAAGAAGAGTATCTTTATCGCACTCATCGTCGCCCTTCTTACCTTCTCCACGGTGACCGGCTTTTCTCTCCTTCAGAATTTCGCCCTGGACAGAACTGCTATGCTGAAACTTGTCGGTTTCGAAACAGGTGATGTGCAGATCGGAACCGGCGGAGATCAGGAGATCCTTTCTGTACTTGAATCCGATCCGAGGGTCGAACACATTATGACATCGACCAGTTTGGCCAGTATCGAAGTGACATGCCGTGACAAGACGACCACCCTTGGAATAGACACATATAACGATCTTTCCCTTCTGCAGTATGAATATCTTCTGGAAGGACACCTTCCGGAAAACGGTAACGAGGTCGTCATTACCTATATCGAGGCAGAAAAACTCGATGCCAAAGTCGGAGATGTCATCAACATTAAAAGCAGCAACGGAGAAGACTCCGTCGCCTACACCATATCCGGCATCGACCAGAAGATCAACAACATGGGAAAAAAGGCCCTCATGTCCGAAGAAGGCATCAAACGAATCAAGCCGGACTACAAGTATGGCAGTGTAGTCGTCTATCTCAAAGATTCCTCCGAGGCAAAGGCCTTCGCGAAAGATTGGGCAGATAAATATCCGACCCACGGCGTTATGCTGGTCCAGAACCTCATCGGTGCCACGATCGATTCCCTGACCTCCGCGATGGTCGCCATATGTGTGATCTTCGTCTTCATGACATGTTTCGTCGTGATCCTGACCGAGATCCTCCTTACGAGATCACAGATCATCCGCGAAAGGACCGAGATCGGTGTGAGCAAAGCCCTCGGCTACACCTCCGGCGAACTGATCAGACGAGTTATGCTCACCAATATTCCGGTCATCGTCATAGGGGTTCTCTTCGGGTTCCTCATTCAAATCTTGATTTCAAATGATTTCATGCTCATCGGACTGAGTGCCTTCGGCATCAAGCAGAACAACTTTACGACAAGCCCGATCTGGTTTCTCCTGACGTTCCTGATCATTCTGGTCTGCGCACTTGTAACCAGCTATCTGAACTCACGTTCCATCAGCAAGCTTGAGCCGGTCCGTATCCTGAAGGAAGAGTAGTTGTAATAAGACAAGCTACCTTGCTTTTCCGTAAGTGTACTTGGCGGTGCCGCCGACGATCATGTTCCCATTCGCATCCTTGTGATACGGGAACACCCAGTAGAATGTGTAGTCCGCTTTTGATGCTTTTGTATCTGTAAATGTCGTGCCCTGGGCCGTCATGCCGATATAGCCATATGCCGCTCCCGGACGGATGCCATAGATAAGGTATCCGTCCGCTCCGGCGGAGGCTGTCCAGGAAAGCTTTACATAGCCGGCTCCGGAAGACGCTTTCAGGTCCGTTACCGCCAGACACACGCCTTTGGCATACACATACTTCTCACAACCGCCGGCCACCATGCTGCCGTCGACATCTTTTACATAAGCAAATACCCAATAGTAGTTATAGTCTGTATCCAGAGCTTTCGTATCCGTAAAAGTCGTGCCCTGAGTAGTCATGCCGACATACCCGTACTTCTTATCCTTCTGGGCATATACCAGATAACCTTCTGCACCATCGACCGCATTCCAGGTCAGTTTCACTTTATTTCTTCCGGCAGAAAGAGCTTTGAGGCCGGTCACTTTTCCTACAGAAGGACCTTTCGTGATAAGAGTAACACTTTTATCGTATGCTAAATAATTACCATCATAGGAAGACCCGTAACAGTAAAAAACATAGGAATCCGTCTTTCTTTCCCTTCTTGCTTTTGTAGTAGTAAGATCAACAAGATTCGGGCAAAGATGAATATCGAGTTTCTTAATCTGATTTCCCTGGCAAGCAAGGTAATAAAGATTTTTGTTTCTGGCCACATCCAGCGAAGTCAATTGATTCCGCCAGCAATACAGACCGTACAGTTCCGTGTTCTTACTTACGTCCAAATATGCCAGTTCATTACAACCACACTCCAACCACTCAAGTGCTGTATTTTTGCTTACATTAAGGGTTGTCAGTTGGTTGTCGTCACAGATTAGTTCCCTAAGCACCATATTCTTGCTTACATCAAGGCTTGTCAGTTGGTTGTTATCACATTGCAATTCTTCAAGTTCCGTATTCTTGCTAGTATCAAGGGTTGTCAATTGGTTGTTGTCACAGACCAAGTACTCAAGAGCCGTATTCTTGCTCACAACCAGGGTGGTCAATTGGTTGTAGTTACAACATAAATAAATAAGTTGTGTGTTACTACGCACATCAAGCGATGTGAGTTGGTTGTAAGAGCAATCTAAATCTAAAAGTGCTGTGAAATATTCGATACCTTTCAGATCAGATATATTCTTTTCGCTACAGTCGATCTCGTCCACAGATTCGATCTCACTTGTACTTAATCCCCCGCTTTTGTCTGTATCGAACCGGGATACATAAGTTCTGAAATTTGCATCCGGGAAGTTTGTAGCATTGATCGCTACCTCTCCCGATGGCACGGCATAGGAATTCTCAACGTATACTTTAGATTCGTCTGCACGAAGTGCCGGAAGTTTTGCTAGTGCCACAGCGGACACGGCTACGGCTGCGGTCAGTATAACCGCAGATATTGTTTTTCTCATGAATAATCACCTCTGAAATCCTTCTCATCCCCAAGTTATCTTCTATCTTGCTTTTCCGTAAGTGTACTTAGCGGTGCCGCCGACGATCATGTTCCCGTTTGCATCCTTGTGATACGGGAACACCCAGTAGAATGTGTAGTCCGCTTTCGATGCTTTTGTATCAGTGAATGTCGTGCCCTGGGTCGTCATGCCGATATAGCCATATGCCGCTCCCGGACGGATACCATAGACGAGATAACCATCCGCTCCGGCAGAGGCTGTCCAGGAAAGCTTTACATAGCCGGTTCCGGAAGACGCTTTCAGGTCCGTTACCGCAAGACAGACCCCCTTGGCATACACATACTTCAGGCAGCCGCCGGGGATCATTTTGGCATGGCTGTCTTTGGCATAGGCAAAGACCCAGTAATAATTCCAGTCATTATCCAGTGCCTTGGTATCTGTAAATGTCGTACCCTGTGTGGTCATGCCGACGTAAGCATATTTTCCGTTCTTTTGTCCATAAACAAGATATCCATCTGCTTCACTTATCGGATCCCAGGTAAGTTTGACCTTGTTCCTTCCGGCAGACACGGCTTTCAGCTTGATTATGGTACCCACCAAAGCTCCGTCTGAGGTGATGAGGGTGACATTCTTGTCAAAGCTCAAATGACAATCAGGAGAGTAAAAATATGAATAATCTTCGGATTCTTCCCTTTCACTCGCCTTCACTAATGACTCAAGCTTTGGGCAAAGATGAATATCCAGAGTTCTAAGTTGATTATTTTCACAGGCCAAGTACAGAAGTTCCGTATTATTTCTTATATCAAGGGTGGTCAGTTGATTGTACTGGCAACACAACTCCGAAAGAGCAGTATTCTTACTTACATCAAGGGTTGTTAGTTGATTGTTGTAACAGTATAATTCCGTGAGTTCTGTATTCTTGCTTACATCAAGATCTGTCAGCTTGTTATTCCAGCACGTTAATGTTGTGAGTTCTGTATTCAAGCTTACATCAAGGGCTGTCAGTTGATTGTCGAAACATAACAATTTTACGAGTTTCGTATTCTTGCTTATATCAAGAGATGTTAGTTTGCAGTTGTGGCAATTCAGAGTAGTAAGTTCCGTGAAATACTCGATACCCTGAAGACTATATATCTCTCCCCAGCAATTCATTTCTTTTACAGCCTGGATCTCAAGCAGGCTTAATTCTGAATCATTGCCACTTATATCAAATTGTGTAACTAAAATTCTGTAATTGTTATCCGGGAAGTTTGTCTCGTTGATCGGTACCGGATATACATTACAATCCGGATTTACGTAAAGTTCGATAGGCAGATCATTCAGTGTTCCTTTAGCGAATTTGTAGGAGTTTCGGACACTAAACGGTATATTCCTTATAACGTTGTGCAAGTACTGGCAGTTCTCTACATCCAGTTGGCTGATTCCCGTTTTGTAGCAATACAGGTATCTCAGATCCGGGTTTTTGCTTACATCCAGTTCCGTTATTTCGTTGAAGCTGCAATACAGATATGTGAGTTCCGTATTCTTTTTCACATTGAGCGAGGTTAGTTTATTGGAAGTGCAGTCAAAATTGTAAAGCGCCGTATTCCTTTCTACATTGATGGAGGAAAGCTGGTTGTTTCTGCACTCCAATATTCCGAGCCTGGTAAGGCCATTCACATTTAGTGATGTCAGTCTGTTATTGCTGCAGAATACAGTTTGAAGTGCGGTATTCGAACGCAGATTTAATTTGGATATCTGGTTGTCTTTACAGTTCAGGGTCTTCAGCGCGGTAAAATAGGAGATTCCTGTCAGATCAGATATAGATTTGGAACTGCAGTCGATCTCGGTTACTGCACTGATCTCACTTGTACTCAATCCGCCGCTGTTGTCTTTATCGAACTGAGATACATAAGTTCTGAAATTTGCATCCGGGAA
>JAEEGK010000922.1_pt1 | contig 73601 bp, 55 predicted proteins | sample 8958771 | NCBI WGS metagenome assembly JAEEGK01 (sample SAMN16246547, study PRJNA631951) | gut metagenome | biome: gut microbiome; feature: rumen; material: SC-attached | host: Bos | place: Iran: Karaj | collected 2018-10
TAAAGAGGCGCTTGTAACCCTTTGCTGCCTTATTCTGCAGTTTCTGCTTGTCGCTCTGGGGCTTTTTCTCCTTTTTATCGGGTTTCACCTCTTCAATCTCAGGTGCATCAGCATAGTAAGCCAAGAACTTACCAAACTCCAGTGAAACAATCTTCTTGATTAGCTCCTCCTTGTCGATATACTCGAAATAGCGACTGATATCCTGCATGAATGGAGCGATCTCCTCATCATCGACATCAGTCTTTACAATTTGATCCATCACCTTGTAGAGCTGTTTCTTACAGATCTCCTCAGCCGATGGGATCTCCGCCTTCACAAACTCTTTGCCTATCTCCTTTTCGATATTGCGGATCTTGAACTTCTCACGACTGTGCACAATCGAGATAGAAGTTCCTTTCTTGCCAGCACGACCTGTACGACCAGAGCGATGGGTATAGTTCTCGATATCATCAGGCAATCCGAAGTTAATCACATGCGTCAGGTCATCCACATCCAGTCCTCGTGCTGCCACATCCGTTGCCACGAGCAACTGTGTCAGGTGGTTGCGGAACTTCTGCATCGTCAGGTCGCGCTGCTGCTGACTCAGGTCTCCATGCAGCGACTCAGCGTTATACCCATCCTTGATCAGCTTGTCGGCTATCTCCTGTGTCTCAACCTTTGTGCGACAGAAGATGATGGCAAAGATACGGGGGTAGTAATCTACAATACGTTTCAAGGCAAGATACTTATCCTTGGCATTCACCATATAATAGATATGGTTCACATTCTCTGCCCCCTCGTTGCGACTACCCACCACGATCTCCTGATAGTTGTTCAGGTATTTCTTGGCCACACGCTCCACCTCCTTACTCATCGTGGCAGAGAACATCAGGGTGTGATGATCAACTGAGAGCGACTCGAATATCTCGTTGATACTATCCGAGAAACCCATGTTCAGCATTTCATCGGCCTCGTCGAGCACGATATTCGACACTTGCTCCAGACGGGCATAGCCACGATGCATCAGATCCACCAACCGACCAGGCGTAGCCACGATAATCTCAACACCCTTCTTCAGGGCTCTCATCTGGGGCTCAATCGCAGCACCACCATAGACTGCCTCTACGTGTATGCCATCCAAATATTTGGCAAAGTCGCGCAGGTCGTCGGTTATCTGCAGACAGAGCTCACGAGTTGGTGAGAGAACCAATGCCTGAGTCTCACGCCAGGAGGTGTCGATGCGCTCTAACAGGGGGATGCCGAAAGCTGCCGTTTTGCCTGTACCCGTCTGGGCAAGAGCTATCACATCATTCTCGTTGCCCAACAGATAGGGAATCACAGCCTCTTGCACAGGCATCGGCTGCACAAAACCCAACTCCTCGATAGCCTTGCGTATTGGTTCGCAAACGCCTAACTCTTCAAATGTCTTCATCGGCTTATCTTACAACTTCAGTAAATTCGGGCTTAGCACCTTCTTCCTTACCAACGGTGACGAAAATAGTAGAGGTAGTCTCTTCGCCATTCATGCCTTTACTCTTAACAGTGAATTTATAGTCTATGCCGTCAGGAGTCTCACGCTTACCAACGGTCTCAGGTGTGCCGAGAGGGAACTGATAGTCGGAGCAGGCAGCATCGAAGATGGCCTTGTCATCATCCGTCACGGACTGCTGTGCTGAATACTCAGGCAGCTTCTCAACACTTCCTTCCTTGTAACCGTTCTCTATGAGGAAACGATCCAACTCCTTTGCAGCCTTTGTTACGCGAGCTGCACGAACACCATAACCTTTCAGAATATGGGCCTTCGGGAAAGCTTTCTCCAGATCAGCTGTCGAGGTGTTCAGTCCTCCACTTCCGAAAGTGCAGAAAGGGATGATGGTCTTACCTTCGAAATCCTGTTCTTTAACAAGTGTTGCTATAGGCATCGCATAAGTACCAAACCAGATGGGATAACCCAAGAAGATGGTGTCATAGTCAGCGATATTCGACTTGAGAGCCTTCAGTGCTGGTGTCTGACCACTTTCTCTCTCCTTATTGCAACGCTCAATGGTAGCTTGGAAGTCACCACTGTAAGGTTCTACCACCTCGATAGCCTCTATATCTGCACCCAGTTGCTTCTGCAACTCTTCTGCCACAGCCTTAGTCGATCCGTTCTCAGAATAATAAAGCACAAGCTGACGATTGGATTTCTCTGCCGCCTTCTGTTGTGTACAAGCAGTTGTCAAACCTGCAACCACTGCGAGTGATAATAAAAGTTTCTTCATAAGTCGTTATGTTCAAATGATATACCTATTTTATTTTTGCTGCAAAGATACCTTTTTTTGTTGGATAAGACAAACAATTATCCAAAAAAGAATTCCTTTTTGGTAAAATGCTTTCTGCATTGAGCAAAAATAGATTGATAATGCTTTTTTAAGTGACTAGTCACGGAAACAGGTGTTAGGGTATGACGGCTGTATGACTCAGACACCTGTCCCCACGACTATCACAAACCTGCCTCTTTTCTAACCCCCTCGAATTCGAGGGGGTTAAAATTGGGGTTGTGGAGTGTCTCCCATACACCAAGAAATTCTACGGTATTGCGGTTACGCATCCAGTTCGCTATTACTACTCATTCTATACTGAACCAGAACTGTTGGTTGGTGTAATCCCATCTGGCGACGTGGAAGCGGATGAGGCGAGCCAGGAGGGTGATGACCTTGTGGCGGGGGATTTTTGAAAGGCGGACAAGTTGGTTTAGGGTGAGTTGTTGGCCTTGTAGGGTGTCAATGAGTTTGCGAACGGTATCGGTATAGGTCATCATGGTGCCTTGGGGATTCTGTGATTCGCGCCAGATGGCCAGATGCACGGGAGAAGCCACGATGTTCTCATCGGCAATGCGGATATAGGCACGCTGAAGACCTTCATCATCGATCACACAGATGGGGCGCTTGTCAGATGGCGGAACAGTAGCAATAACGATGGTTCGCCCCTCAATATGATAGGTATCGAACTTGATGCTGGCTTGCGGACGACAGTAACGATAGGCAGCCTGGTGCATCATGTAGATTTCCTCTTCATCGCGGACACCCGACATGTGGCCATCGTCGCGAACGCCAATCAGCAGTCGCCCACCATCAGTATTAGCAAAGGCTGAAACGGATTTTGCCAATTTCATCGCATCAGAAACACGATATTTGAAGTCTTGTTGCTGATGTTCGCCTTCGTTAATGAGACTTCTGATATAGCGTTTATCATCCATTTTTGTCTTTCTCGAAGGTGATGCCTTGGTAGAGGGCTTGGGTGCCTTCGGAACTTTCTGGCAAGAAATGGAGGCGGACCCCACGGATGTGCTTCTTTGCCTTGAAGTCCTTAAGATTGTCAACCTTCTCACTTTCAATCTCCAGTTTCATCATACCCCAGTCTTCCAAACGCACGCGATCGCCCTCACGAAGATGATTATTGATAACCTCAGCCAGACTTAATAGCACACCACGAACATTTGAAGGGTGGGTACCCATTCGTTGGGCTGCTTCCTTGACAATCTGTCTGCTTTCAACAGTCTGATAGTGTACTGCCACAGCCTTGTATTTACCATAGGTTGGCAGCGTTGGTTTGGTTTCTTTCTTGATTCGATACTTCATATTGCGTTTTATCTGATTTTGGCGCAAATTTAAAGATTTTCTAGAGAATAATAAAATAATTCGATGAAAATATAGATTTTATCTTGATATTTTTGAAAATATGATTTGTAGAATGAGGTTTCACATACACAACTACATAAATGTATATTAATTAATTGTGTGTTAGATACTTACTAATTTTTTCTACATACATTATAACTACATATAACTACATGCTAACTACATACATTTAGTCGTCTATAGGCTTGGAACAAAACACAATTACCCAATTTGCAAGTTTTTCCCTTAATAGTAATTGAAAAATTCTCTAGAGAATTTTAGAGCTTTCTTACTTATTAGCAATTGCTAGTAAGGCTACTTGATAGAAAATTCTCTAGAGAATTTATTTGTTATCCATAATAGTAGAAATTGCAGATGGGTATATTTGATTCTGAAACTAGGTTATAGAGATGTATTTATGTAGTTAGCATGTAGTTATATGTATTTGAATGTAGTTATCATGTAGGTAAAATCCTTTCGAAATGTCAGTATTTATAGGCTTTTTGAATGGTTTTATGTAGGTATGTAGGTAAAATGATAGAAATTTATTTCAAATATGTTTTGTAATTTAGCATTTTTGTTATACCTTTGCAAGTCGAAACCATCAATCATATTGAAGACATGAATATTACATTACTTAAAAAAACAGGTTCCAAAGAGGTCATCAACCGTATTGAACTCTCAGATATCGCTTTGGCAATTAAAAACGGCGTATTTAAAAATGCGGTTACCAGAACGCGTGAGGTATATCATCTGATGAATCCTCATCGACTGGAGGACGGACAGATAGACACGCAATGGGAAGGTGGCATCAAGTTGCCAAGAATCTGTTTTACAGCCGACTATATCAATCGCAAGGGCACATGGGCGATGATAGCCTACAACGGTCTTGTGGTCTTAGAGGTTAATGACCTTCAGACTTACGAGAAAGCAGTAGAGGTCAGGGAGCTGGCAAAGAAACTGCCAGAGACGATGATGTGTTTTCTTGGTGGCTCGGGCAGAAGTGTTAAGATTGTTTGTAGAGGTCAATTGTTTGATGGAGATTTGCCCAAAGGCGAAGAGGATATCAGGCAGTTCCACCTTAATCTTTATAACACAGCGCGTAGGGCGTATCAGAATCAGTTTGGCTTTGCTATTGAGTTCCTGGAACCTCGATTAAATCGTACCATTTACATGAGTGCAGATCCTGAGATGTGGTTTAACGAAGAGTCTCGTCCGTTTTACGCTGACACAGAAAACCACGAGATGCCTCAGCCTGTAGTGATCAGTCGCGAAGAAGATCACTTGATGCCAGGACGAACCGTCACCCGCACCTATCACTTGAACTGGACTTTTATTGTTGAGACCGTGATGGGCCATTATTTCGAATTGCCCGACGAGAACAAAGAGGCCACTTTGCTGATGCAGATAGCCTCGATGTGTCTGGATCAGGGTATTCCTCAAGCTCATGCCAAGGGATTGACTTTGCTTCATCCGGTCCTGAACCGAGACAAACAGTTGGTAGAGAAGATTTTCCAATGCGTTTACAGCGTTTTGGAACAGGAGGATTATCGCGAGAAGCACAAGATTCATCCGCTACGTAGCGTTCCTGATGATACCATCCAAGCGATGAAAACGGAGATTTTCCTTAATTCCAACTTCGATATGCGCAAGAATCTGTTGACTGGCGTGGCCGAGTATCGCGAGAAGTTCAGCGATGACCAGCGATTCAAGCCTCTGACAGAGGAGGTGCGCAACGATATGACACTACGTGCTACGGAGTTAGGTCTGAAAGCATGGGATAGGAACGTGAACCGTTTTATCGATTCCACCCGCATTGAACAGTACGACCCAGTAAACACCTGGCTCGACAAGTTGCCCGCTTGGGACGGACATGATTATATCGCTGACCTTGCCGCCCGCGTGCCAACCTCCCAGCCCCATTGGCCCAAGTATCTTAAGTTCTGGCTGACGGGTATGGTTGCGCAATGGCGCGAGAGCGACAAACAGCTGACGGGCAATGCGTTAACGCCACTACTGATTGGTAGGCAGGGATGTGGAAAGACGCGCTTCTGCAAGATCATCCTGCCTCCGGAACTGCGTGATTACTATAACGACAAACTGAACTTCAAAAACGAGTTCGATTTGAATATTGCTCTTACTTCATTTGCACTGATAAACATCGATGAATTCGATAAAACCACGAATTCTCAGCAGATTGTGCTGAAATATCTGTTGTCATCGAGCGATGTCAAGTTCCGTCCGCCATACGGCAAGACCATCAAGCTCTATCGCCGTTATACCTCGTTTATCGGCACCACGAACCAGCTGAAGCCCCTCGTGGATCCTACGGGTTCGCGTCGTTTTGTCTGTGTAGGCGTGACGGGCAATATCAACTTCGAGGATAATCTCTATCATGCGCAACTCTTCGCCCAGGCGCTTCACCTCTTTAATAAAGGCGAGCGTTTCTGGCTTGACGATGATGAGATTGCCACGCTGATTCAGGAAAACGAACCTTATCAGCACCTGAACGACCTTGTGGAGATGATTGGCGAGACCTTCCGCAGTCCTAATGATAATGAAATAGGCAAGTGGTGGAGTCTGGGAGACATCAGTGCCCTGCTCGCCTCGCGCTATGCCAACTTCGATCCGGAGACCTCCTTCAGGAAAATCGGCACAGCCCTCAACGACATCCAGTTCAACTTCACCAGCAAGCGCAAGACCAAGCACATGGAATACTGGTTGATAGAGAAAAAATAAAAACAACGAATAGCATTATGAATAGATTACTTTTGAGTTATGTATTACTGTCAGCATGGCTCTTGGGAGCGCATGCTGAGGTAGATCCCAACTTCTACATCTACCTCTGTTTCGGACAGTCGAACATGGAGGGCAATGCCCAGTGGGATGAGAAGATTGACAAACAGGTTGACTCGCGGTTCAAGATGCTCGCCACCTGCAATTTCAGCAGTCTACCATCAGGCATTTATATCATCAATGGACGGAAAATTGTTCGCTAAACCAAAATAATTACCAACATGAATATCGTAATACTTGACGGCTATAGTGCCAATCCCGGCGATCTGTCGTGGAAAGAGTTAGAGAGTCTGGGCAATGTGACGGTATATGACCGTACCAGCCCGAGTGAAACAGTGACAAGAGCTGCTGAGGCTGAGGTCGTACTGACCAATAAGGTGGTGATCGGCAGAGGGGAGATGGCCCAGCTTCCACACCTTAAATATATTGGGGTGCTGGCGACGGGCTATAATGTGGTGGACATTGAGGCTGCTCATGAACGGGGTATCACGGTGACCAATGTGCCTGCCTATAGCACGGAGAGTGTGGCGCAGATGGTCTTCGCGCACTTGCTGACAGTGACGAACCGCATTGAGCATTATGCCATTGCCAATCGTGAGGGACGATGGAGCCGCAACCCGGACTTCTGCTATTGGGACTTTCCACATATGGAATTGTCTGGCAAGCTGTTTGGTATCATCGGATTGGGCAATATCGGCCAGCGTGTGGCGGCCATCGCTCATGCCTTTGGCATGCGGGTCTGTGCCTGTACCAGCAAGTCGGAAAATCAACTGCCGTCCTATGTTGAGAAGAAATCGATGGAGGAGATTCTTTCAGCGTGTGATGTCATCAGTCTGCATTGTCCGCTGACGCCAGATACCCATCACTTGATCAATAGCCAGACGCTTCAGCAGATGAAACCGTCTGCCATCCTCATCAACACAGGTCGGGGACCGTTGATTGATGATCAGGCTGTGGCTGATGCTTTGGCAGAAGGACGTCTTGCTGCTTTCTGTGCTGATGTGCTCACTGAGGAACCGCCAAAGGCAACCAATCCCCTCTTGGCCCAGCCCAACGCCTTTACCACTCCTCATATCGCCTGGGCATCGACGGAAGCCCGCATCCGACTGCTCCACATCGCCATCGATAATGTCCGCTCCTTCCTCAGCGGTCATCCTCAGAATGTAGTGTAAAGAAGGTGCAATAAAAAAAGGGGCGAAGCAAATTGATTGCTGCGCTCCTTTTGTAATGTATTATAAATCAGCGGCTTACTTAACCTCCTCGAAGTCCGCGTCCTGAATATCCTCTGCCTTCGGGCCTTCCTGCTGGGTCTGCTGACCACCAGTGAACTGGTCACCGCCAGGCTGGCCGGCTGCACCGCTCTGGGCATACATCTGCTGAGAAGCAGTCTGCCAGGCAGCGTTGAGGGCAGCGATGGCACTGTCGATGGCGTTAACGTCGCCAGCCTTGTGGGCATCCTTCAGCTGCTGGAGGGCCTGCTCGATGGCGGGCTTGAACTGAGCGGGAATCTTGTCACCAAGTTCCTGAAGCTGGTTCTCAGTCTGGAAGATCATCGAGTCAGCCTGATTCAGCTTGTCTATACGCTCACGCTCACGCTTATCATTTTCAGCATTCTGCTCGGCCTCGGCCTTCATGCGGTTGATCTCGTCCTGTGACAGACCAGATGAAGCCTCGATGCGGATGGCTTGTTCCTTACCAGTAGCCTTGTCCTTGGCAGAAACCTTCAGGATACCGTTGGCATCGATGTCGAAGGTGACCTCAATCTGAGGAATACCACGACGGGCAGGAGCTATACCAGTGAGATTGAACTGGCCGATAGACTTGTTCTGAGCAGCCATCGGACGCTCTCCCTGAAGCACGTGGATAGTTACCTCTGTCTGATTGTCAGCTGCAGTAGAGAAGGTCTCGCTCTTCTTGCAAGGTATGGTTGTGTTGGCCTCGATCAGTTTGGTCATCACACCACCCATCGTCTCGATACCCAGTGTCAGCGGGGTTACGTCGAGCAGCACGATGTCGCCTACACCACCTTCCTTATTCAGGATAGCACCCTGGATAGCAGCACCAACGGCTACCACCTCATCAGGGTTCACACCCTTTGAAGGTTCCTTGCCGAAGTAGTTCTTCACCAGTGTCTGTACGGCTGGGATACGGCTCGAACCACCTACGAGGATCACCTCGTCGATATCGGCTGTGGTCAGCCTGGCATCAGCAATGGCTTTCTGACAGGGAGCCAGACAAGACTGGATCAGGTCGTGAGCCAACTGCTCGAACTTAGCACGGGTGAGGGTCTTCACCAAGTGCTTGGGGATACCTGCAACAGGCATGATGTAGGGGAGGTTGATCTCTGTAGAAGTGCTTGAAGACAGCTCGATCTTGGCCTTCTCAGCAGCTTCTTTCAGACGCTGCATCGCCATCGGGTCGTCCTTCAGGTTGGCACCCTCGTCGTTCTTGAACTCCTGAACGAGCCAGTCGATGATCACCTGGTCGAAGTCATCACCACCCAGGTGGGTATCACCATTGGTAGAGAGCACCTCGAACACACCGCCACCAAACTCGAGGATAGAGATATCGAATGTACCACCACCAAGGTCGAACACAGCGATCTTCATATCCTTGTTGGCCTTATCCACACCGTATGCCAAAGCAGCAGCGGTGGGCTCATTCACGATACGCTTCACGTTGAGGCCTGCAATCTGACCAGCCTCCTTGGTGGCCTGACGCTGAGAGTCGGAGAAGTAGGCAGGAACAGTGATCACTGCATCTGTTACCTCCTGGCCGAGATAATCCTCAGCAGTCTTCTTCATCTTCTGCAGCACCATAGCCGAGATCTCCTGCGGTGTGTACTTACGACCATTGATGTCGACACGGGGATAACCGCCTTCGTTGACAACAGTATAAGGTACACGAGAAATCTCTTTCTCGGTCTGCTGCCAGTTCTCACCCATGAAACGCTTGATAGAATAGACGGTGTTCTTGGGGTTGGTGATGGCCTGACGCTTGGCAGGGTCACCGATCTTACGCTCACCGTTCTCAACAAAACCAACCACTGAAGGAGTTGTACGCTTACCCTCGCTGTTGGCAATTACTACTGGCTCGTTACCTTCGAATACGGCAACACAGCTGTTGGTAGTTCCTAAGTCAATTCCAATAATCTTTCCCATAATTCTTATCTTTTTTAAGTTTATACTCTATTAAATTTGGACATTTATCCGCAAAAAACCTTGCAAAGCACGTGCCAAAACGTTTTTTTTGCAGAAATTTGTTTTTTGTCACGTCATTTTGGCACAAGTATCAAATATTTTTTTTATCTTTGCACTCGAAATTGTACAATTTATAAAACCATGGTAATGAAAAGAGCGATTTTGACAATGGGACTCGCCATGCTGCTGATGACAGTTTCAGCACAGGTGAACACCTACATCGTGAAGACCCGTACTGCCCAGCAGAAAGCTGCTGCTGCTCAGCAGGCAGCGGTTAATGAGGCAGCTAGTCAGACGACAGATGAGAATGCTCCAACAGACTTCATCAGTCAGAATTTCAAGTTCTACAGTCTCTGCGACTGGAAGGAGGGCATGAAATTCATGGTGATGCCTGAGAAGTATGACTTAATTGTAAGAACCTTCAGCGATGCCGCTACAGGCAAGGAGGTGAGTAGTATGTCACTCCGTCATAAGATTATGATCTACAGAGGACATACTGTCAGTGCAGATGGTCATTCCAGACTGAATTTCTTCTGTCAGGACGACAACAAGATGTACTATTTTGAAATCCCCAATGGTTCGTTTGACGACTATTGTTACGGCAAGCTTGGTGTTCCCACGCTGGCCTATCTTGGTGATGTGGATATTGCCAAGGAGAAGCTGATGGGTAAGAAACTCTACACCAAGGGTACTATCTACCGCATTGATACAGAATACGACGGTGATGGCTATCGTGAGGTGAAGATGCCGAAGGATTTGTCTGTCACTGTGACACAGGTGGGTGTGGGTAGCCGCAGCTTCCCCGTGAAGATCATTGTGGAAGACGAGAATGGCAATGAGTTCTATCAGACTTTTGCCCTGTCGAAGACCAATAGTGGTATGCGCGATGATGAGTTCATTATGGACAGTCTGAAGCATACGTTCTATGCTTCCTTCGAGTTGCAGGATGCCATTATGGCAGTTAACAGAGATTTCTCCACCTATATTGGCAAGACCATTCATACGATGCAGCCTACTAAGATGATAACCAAGGGTGATGGTAAGGATCGTACGGTGAACGTGCCAAAGATGACCACCTTCCGTGTGGATCAGGCACAGAGACGTCCTGGAACTCCATACGTTACCCTGCAACTCACTGAGATGGAATCGCGTCGTCCGTATTATCTTGACGTTCTCTTCACCCATCCGGATGATCTGGCAGAGCGTAATGTCAAGTTGGAAGACTATTTCGGCTATATCTTCGCAATGGGTGAAGGTGCTGAGCGCAAGACCACTCAGGAAGCTCGTGCAGCTATCCGTCAGGGACGTGTCATCATCGGTATGTCTGAGGAAGAGGTGACACTCGCCATGGGTGAGGAGCCTAACGAGAAGGTTATGGGTAGCAATGGAAAGCACGATTGGATATACTATCGTTCAAAGGGTAAGTCACTCTTCATCCACTTCGGAAGAGACGGTCGTGTAGAGGCTTATGAGACAGGTACTACCAAGACCACGACAACGAAGAAGACATCTGCCAAGAAGAGTTCTGCTAAGACTGCCAAGCAGAACTGGAAAAACGGTAAAGGAACTCCCTTAGAGAATTAATTGATAAAAAGATAAAAAAACAGGGGACGCTCAACTGAGTGCCCCCTGATTTTTTTATGCCTTCTTGTCTGTGATAGCCTGCATGATCTTGGCTTCCAGTTCTTCGCACAATTCAGGATTGTCTTTCAACAGAGTCTTGGTAGCATCACGGCCCTGGCCTAACTTCGAATCTCCATAGGAGAACCAGGAACCGCTCTTCTTGATGATGTTATACTCGACACCCAGATCTATAATCTCACCGATCTTGGAGATTCCTTCGCCAAAGATGACTTCAAACTCTGCCTTGCGGAATGGAGGAGCCACCTTGTTCTTCACCACCTTGACGCGTACCTGATTGCCTAGGATCTCTTCGCCATCCTTGACTTTTCCATACGGACGGATATCCAGACGTACGGAAGCATAGAACTTAAGGGCATTACCACCAGTAGTGGTCTCAGGGCTGCCAAACATAACACCGATCTTCTCGCGCAACTGGTTGATGAAGATACATGTCGTATTGGTTTTTGCAATGGTAGATGTCAGCTTACGCAGTGCCTGGCTCATCAGACGGGCCTGTAGTCCTACTGACGAGTCACCCATATCACCCTCAATCTCCTTCTTTGGGGTCAAAGCTGCTACAGAGTCGATGACGATAATGTCAATCGCACTCGAGCGGATCAGATCGTCTGCAATCTCCAGAGCCTGCTCGCCATTGTCGGGCTGAGAGATATACAGGTTGTCGACGTCCACACCCAGATTCTCTGCATAGAAACGGTCAAAGGCATGTTCTGCATCGATGAACGCAGCAACACCACCCGCTTTCTGGCACTCAGCGATAGCATGAATAGCCAGCGTGGTCTTACCGGATGACTCAGGACCATAGATCTCGATGACACGTCCTTTGGGATAGCCGCCCACACCAAGTGCAGCATTCAGTCCGATACTACCTGTGGGAATGACTTCCACATTTTCAATTTTCTCTTCGCCCATGCGCATGATCGCACCTTTACCGAAGCTCTTCTCGATTTTGTCCATTGCGGCCTGCAGGGCCTTCAGCTTCTGCTGTTGCGGAGTCAGTTGCTCCGTAGATTCTTCTTTCTTCGCCATAGCTTTAGAAATTTAAGAGTTAATACTAATTATAATTCGAGGTCGCCGTCATGAATCTCATGCCAAGGCAGACCTTGTTTGTTCAGTTGTTCCATGAATGGATCGGGATCGAACTCCTCGACGTTGTGTACGCCGGGCTTCTTCCACAGACCCTTGCAGAACATCATAGCACCAATCATGGCAGGTACGCCTGTGGTGTAACTGACGCCCTGCATACCTGTCTCTTCGTAGGCAGCACGATGCGAGCAGTTGTTGTAGACATAGTAGGTATGCTCCTTGCCATCGTTGCCGATACCACGAATGCGACAGCCTATCGATGTCTCGCCCTCGTAGTTCTCACCCAGATCCTGTGGATTGGGCAGAACGGCCTTCAGGAATTGCAGAGGAACGATCTTCACCTTTGCTGTGCCACTGCCGTCAGCCAACGGAGCCTCATATTCCACCTCGTCGATACGGCTCATGCCAATGTTCTGAATCACCTCAAGATGCTTCAGATATTGCTGGCCGAAGGTCATCCAGAAACGAGCACGTTTGATGGTGGGGTAGTTGATGACCAACGACTCGATCTCTTCGTGGTGCAACAGATAGCTGTCGCGAGGACCGATGTTGGGATAGTTCAGATCCTTGTGAATCTCCAGAGGCTCTGTCTCTACCCACTGGCCATTTTCCCAGTAGAGTCCCTTCTGCGTAATCTCACGGATATTGATCTCTGGGTTGAAGTTGGTGGCAAATGCTTTGTGGTGGTCGCCAGCATTGCAGTCCACAATGTCGAGATACTGGATTTCTTTGAAGTGGTGCTTGGCAGCATAAGCGGTGTAGATGCTTGTCACACCTGGGTCGAAACCACAACCCAGGATAGCTGTAAGGCCTGCCTTCTCGAAACGCTCGCGATAAGCCCATTGCCACGAGTATTCAAAGTGTGCCTCGTCTTTTGGCTCGTAGTTGGCTGTATCGAGATATGAGCAGCCACATGCCAGACAGGCGTCCATGATGGTCAGATCCTGATAGGGCAGGGCGAGGTTGATGACGAGTTCGGGCTGATACTCGTTGAAGAGTGTCTTCAACTGCTCCACATCGTCAGCATCCACCTGAGCTGTCTTGATGTCCATCTTGTAGCCCGCCTTATGGATATCTTCCACGATCTTGTCACACTTGGCTTTACGACGGCTGGCAATCATAAAGTCGGTAAACACGTCAGCATTCTGTGCAATCTTGAATGCTGCTACCGTAGCGACGCCTCCAGCGCCAATCATTAATACTTTTGCCATAATACTATTACATTTTGTTGTTTATTTCATCTGAACTGATACCGAGTGCAGCTAGGAGCGAATAACCGAGAATCACCTGTCGGAAATTCCAGTTTGTCATTGGCTGCATGGCTAATAGGGTGATCCGCTTTTCATCGTCAACCTGCCTCAGAGTCGCGCGTACCTTATTATATATAGTCTCCTGTTCCGAGTCGGGAATGATTATCACCCGTTTCACGTCTTTCTGGCTGCACATGAGTTGAAGCATATCGCAGAACTGCTGTTCACGTCCGACGATGTCTTCTACAGGATAAGCGTTAATCAGGAATTCTCCAAGATGATCCTTAAAGGCTTTTGAGGAGAGTTCTTCAAACTTACCTGGTATGAAGTTCTCCATCTGCTGCTTCTTGGCACTATGCAGGAGCACCACCTGGGTTTCTTGTTCTCCCTCATGGATCCCTCCGTCGAGAGCCACACAGTCTATCCAACGTGCGAGATCTGCCTGCGGGATGCGCCGACCTAGCATGCGCTCGAAGTTTACAATGAGGTTGAATGCTACTTTGTCAACGTAGTCAGCGTCAACAAGTATCACGTTTTCGCTCCATTTTATATCCTGTTCGTTGTTGTTCATATCAGGCTACAAAGTTACATTAATTTGGGGACTTTACCAAATTAAAAAGGTTTTTTTTGCATTTCAGCTCAGAATTGATATAAATCAATGTGAAAATCATAAATCGTGGGTGAAAAATCAAATATTGGGGGCTTTGAAATCAAAAAAGCACTACCTTTGCAAACGAAAACAAAACTACTGACAGTATAATACCATTAGAATGGTACAATAATCCCCGATGCTTGGCACCGGGGATTCATTGTTTTTATGGGGGATTGTCAGCAAGGACGCTTCTTGGGAAGGTTGAAGGCATCCTGCACTTCCTTCATTTGTTCTGCGGTCATGCCATCAGGCTCTGAACCCATCGAACGGGCACACATATAGATATTGGCAGCCTTACACAATACATCCGTCTGGTCGAAGGCATCCATGATGTCCGTTCCTACTGCTACTGTGCCATGTTTCTCCCACAGCACTACATCATGCGTCTTGATCAGTTCAAGAGTTGCTTCTGCCAATTCTACGGAAGAAGGCATGGCGTAAGGTACGATGCCGATGCCCAGAGGTGCAAAGGCGAGGGTCTCAGGAATCATCGACCATAGCACACGTGTCATCTCATCCCCTTTCAGGAAACGCTGGATATGGCTCATGGCCACGAGTTCGATGGGGTGGGTATGGAGTGTGGCCTTATAGCACGAACCGGTCTCCAGCAGATAATTCTGCAGGGCAAGGTGTGTGGGTAACTCAGAAGTGGGCACCACGGGTTCATCGGCGATAACCTCATAGGAGGCACAATCATCACAGATACGGATGATGCTCCCGTTCTGCATAGGGAACTTAGCCAGGTCGCGCATGCGCTTGCCTGTTCCTTTACAATAGAAATACTTGCCTTTCAGCTGGGTCAGGACCATACCGATCTGTTTCACTTCTGAGATGGCCTTCAACGCCTTGCACTCATCGTCCATATACTCGGTGACGTTGACGGTGATGTTGCCACCGTTACGTTCTGCCCATCCTTTCTGCCAGAGGTAACCGGTGACCTCGGCAATCTGATCAATAACCGCTTTCAATTCCTCGCGGCCATCCAATATACTCTTAGACATATTATCCTCTTTTAAAGACATAATAACATACGAACATATATTCTTTAATAGTTATCACCATAGCGTTCCTTGGTGATTTGCTCCAAAGACTTACCCCGGGTCTTGGGGGCACCGATGAAACCTACGATGAGCGAGATGGTGAGCAGGGCGATCATACAGAAGGCTGCAATGGTGAAGCCTTCGCCGTTTTCTCCATAGATATAGGTGAAGATCAGTCCCCAGACAGCTGACAGACCGCGAACGATGAAGAACATCAGTCCCTGCGCTCCGGCACGGAACTTGGCCGGGAAGAGCTCAGAACCCCAGAGGGCGTAGAATATCTGTGGTGAAGATCCGCCCTGAACACCCCAGAGGATGGCAAAGAGCCAGAGGCCGACCATACCATTGACACCGATGGTGACAATCACCAGCCAGGCAGCAATCGCCACGAGAAGGCCGAAGGTATAGATGGCCTTATGCGAGGTCTTGTCGATGAGCTTTGAAACGATGAATGTGACGCCCACGATGATTGCCCATTGGATACAGTTCATCCAGTTGGCTGTCTCGTTGCTTACACCACCTGCCGTCTCATAGATATGTGGCTGGAAGAAGCCCATCACGGAGGCCACAAGGTTCCAGGTGAGATAGATGGTAGCGAGGAAGATCACTGTGCGAACGGCAATCTTGTTGGAGAACAGCACTTTGATATTATCCATCAGACCGCTCTTCTCAACAGCATCCTTCTGTGCTGTGAATTCCGCACTCTCTTGCAACTTACGCTGCAGATTCCATGCTATGAAAGCCACCACAAACAGGGTGAAGAACACGATACGTGAAGAATAGGCATTAATGGCCTCCTGCGACATATCGCTGCCGCCAAACAGATGAGCCACAGACTCTACCCATCCGAAGAGATAGCCGCCAGGTGCAAAGAGCATACCGAAGAGCAAGATGCACATAGGACCAACGCCCCACGACATCTGCGAGATACAGATGTTGCGACCGCGATTGTTGACCTCGCTGCTTTCAGAGATATAGGTCCATGAAGCAGGCACGCCCACACCCACGGAAATACCGGTAATGAGGAACCCGCAGAGCAGCATGGGGAAATTCATACTGAACATGATGGTCAGCACACCTAGCATATAAACCAGCAGGTTGTAGGTGAAGATAAACTTACGACCATACTTATCAGCCAGGAATCCGCCAATGATAGCACCGATGGCAGCACCCAGACAGTTGGCGCTGATAAAGTTAAGCCAGCCCAGATGGACCTCAGAAAGTCCGAGGTAGTTCTGCCAGAGCGTCAGTCCGCTGGCACCAGCCACGATAGCACCGGCATCCAGATAATTCGTCAGAGACACGGCGATCGTGCTCTTTAAACTTCCACTATTCTTTGCCATTTTTTATGGAATTAATGGGTTAGCGCTTTGAGGTGACATCCTTTTCGTATTGCTGGATAGCAGCGATGTACTCCTCGCCTACGGGCACATTGTTCTTCAGATTGAAGTAGTCGAACACGGCACCGAATGGCAGGCTCTTGGCCTCTTCCATCAGGGCGAGACGCTCGAAATACTGACCATTATCCTCATATTCACGCAGTTTCTGCTTCGGTTCGAGCAGGGCCTGAAGAATACACTTCTGTGTGGCACGGGTACCGACGATATAGGCACCGATGCGGTTGATGGAGGCATCGAAATAGTCGAGACCTACGTGGGCGCGGTTCAAGGCATCGCTGCGGACCAGTTCTTTGAAGAGATCCAGCGTCTGGTCGTTCATGATGGTCACGTGGTCAGAGTCCCAACGGACAGGACGAGACACATGTAACATCAGCTCTGGAACGTACATCAGCAACGTGGAAACGAAGTCTGACACATTCTCCGTAGGCTCGTAGTGGCCTGTGTCGAGTGTGAACATCTGCTTGCGGGTAGCGCAGTAGGCTGTATAGAAATCGTGTGAGCCGACGGTATAGCTCTCCAGTCCGATACCAAACAGCTTGGCCTCGAAGCAGTTCTTCACGCCGTCAAGTTTCTCTTCCATGATCTCATCGAGGGAGGCTGCGAGGATCTCACGGTACTTCTTGCGCTGAACGGGCATATCCTTAGAACCGTCGTGTACCCAGATGTTCATGATACAGTGATCGTTCTGGGCCTTACCCATCGCATCGGCAATGCGACGACAGCGCTTGGTGTGTTCAATCCAGAAATCGCGGATACCCTTGTCGGGATTCGACAGTGTCAGACTGCCGCTCTTGGGGTGAGAGAAACTGGTGGAGTTGAAGTCGAGCTTCATATTGTTCTCCTTGGCCCAGTCGATCCAGCTCTGGAAGTGCTTCACCTCTACCTGGTCGCGGTCTACGAACTGGCTGCCGAAGTCTCCGTAGATCTCATGGAGATTCAGACGGTGATTACCGGCGATGAGGGTCTTCACGAATTCAATGTCTTTGCGTACCTCATCTATATTACGGGCGCGACCAGGATAATTACCGGTGGTCTGGATACCTCCGGAAAGTGCATCGTTGCGCTCAAAACCTACCACATCGTCAGTCTGCCAGCAATGCAGCGAGATCTGCTGCTTCTGGAGCTGGTCAAGTACTGCATCGGTATCTACGCCGACGGCTGCATAGCGATCTTTCGCTACGGCATAAGCTTTTTCAATTAGTTCTGCTTTCATAATTTGTTTTTTTATCTGATTATTCTGATTATTCCGATATTTTCTGAAATTTCACGAAGGCCTCGTCCCAGAGAGTCTGGTCTTGTGGCTCATAGCGCTCCAGCTCCAGTGAGTTGGCGATAATCTGGCGCATCTCCCAGATGTCATTCACCAGATGGGCAGCCTTTGCCTGCAGCATGATATTGCCGATGGCGGTGCCTTCCTGAGGACCTGCCAGTACGGTGGCACCTGTGGCGTTGGCCGTAAACTGGTTCAGATACTTGTTGAGGCTTCCTCCGCCGATGATATGAAGCACCTCGAGCTTGAAGGGCGCAAATTCCTGCATCCACTGGAACACCTGCTTATAGCGCAGGGCCAGGGAGTCAAAGATACAACGGCAGATCTCAGCTGGTGTCTCAGGTACGGGCTGATTTGTCTTGCGACAATACTGCTGGATGGCATCAATCATGGAATCAGGGTTTGCGAACTGCGCATCATCTGGATTGATGATTGAACGGAAAGCCTCTACCTGCATCGCAGAGCCCTGTAGCTCTGGATGAGAGAGCTTACGCACTTCCTCTGGCCATTCCTTACGACAACGTTCGTAGAGCCACATGCCACAGATGTTCTTCAGGAAACGGGTGGTTCCTTCGATGCCGCCCTCGTTGGTGAAGTTGCGCGCATAACTCAGGTCGTTGATGATGGCATCCTTCGTCTCGATACCCATCAGACTCCATGTGCCGCTGGAGAGATAGGCAAATCTCTCGTCCTTGGCGGGTACGGCAGCCACAGCTGAACCGGTATCGTGGCCAGCAACAGCTATTACGGGTACGGGACCTAAGCCTGTCATCTTCTGTACCTCATCCGTTAAGACACCGATAAGGGTGCCGGGATTAACCATCTTGCCAAACATCGAGCGCGTCAGTCCTAAGGAAGCTAAGAGGCGTTCGTCGAGTTGCTTGGTGCGAGGATCCAGCAGCTGCGAGGTGGAAGCGATGGTATATTCGCATACTTCTTTACCTGTCAGCATCCAACTCAGTGCATCTGGCACGAACAATATCTTTTGTGCATGCTTCAGGGCAGCGTTCCCCTCTTGCTTCATGGCGTAGAGTTGGAAGATGGAATTGAAGTTCATCAGCTGGATGCCTGTGATGTCATAGACCTCTTTCCGTGAGATGACATGCTTCAGGTAATCGTCCATCGCATCGAATGTAATAGGATCGCGATAGGCGCGCGGATTTCTGAGAATGGCATTGTCGTCGCCGATCATCACGAAATCCACACCCCAGGTGTCGATGCCGATGGATGTGATTTCCAGACCTCGCTGAGCTACTTCCTTCAGACCGCGGATCATCTCAAAGTACAGCGCATAGATATCCCAATAAAAATGGCCGCCCTGTTCAATGAGGTTATTGGGGAAGCGGGTTACTTCCTCCAGATGGAACTGTCCTTCGTCAATGCAGCCGATAATGGTTCTGCCACTCGTAGCGCCCAGGTCGACGGCGAAGAAATATTTTTTCTGATCCATATTTGTTTTCAGTAATTGTTAGCAGTTTGTCAATTGCGATTGCAAAGGTACTAAGATTCTGAGGGCTCTACCTTTGTTATTTGATTTTTCATCTCGAAATTTTGATAACGGGTCTTGGTGCTGTCGAATAATTGTTGTACCTTTGCAGCAGATTTCCAAACAATCACTAAAATAATAAGTAAATGCCATGTCTATTTTGACTATTTTGATTGTCGCCGTTTTCTGTGTAGGCTATCTGTGCATAGCCTTGGAGAGCTTGACGAAGATTAACAAGGCAGCCATAGCCTTGCTGATGTGTGTGTTGTGTTGGACGCTGCTGATGACAGGTCCTGCGATGTATTATCCTTCTGTAGCCGAGGGCGACGTGATTCATCATATCGCTGAGGTCATTGAGCATCACTTGGGCGATGCTGCAGGTACGCTCTTCTTCCTGATGGGTGCTATGACCATTGTGGAGATTGTTGACTCCAACGGTGGCTTCAACTTCGTGCGCGACACGATGAAGACCCGTTCCAAGCGCAAGCTGATGTGGCGTATGGCCTTTATGACCTTCTTCCTTTCGGCCATATTGGATAACCTCACCACGAGTATTGTGATGATCATGGTACTTCGCAAATTGGTACAGAGTCGGGGCGATCGTCTGATTTATGCTGCCCTCGTTGTGATCTCTGCTAATTCAGGAGGTGCTTTTTCACCCATTGGTGACGTCACTACCATCATGCTGTGGATCAAGGGTGTGATAACGACTCAGGGCGTGATAACAGAGATCTTCATCCCGTCGTTGGTGTCGATGCTGATTCCTGCCTTCATCCTGCAATATCAGCTGAAGGGAAAGTTTGATAAGGAGCAGAATCTGCCCAAGGCCGATGTCAGTCATTTTACCAAGACCCAGCGCGATATTATCTTCTGGCTTGGTGTCGGTGGTTTGTGCTTCGTGCCCATCTTCAAGACGCTGACCCATCTGCCGCCGTTCATGGGCATCTTGCTGGTACTGGGTGTGTTGTGGACAGTGACGGAGATCTTCCATTATAATACTTCCGAGGACGATACGATGGCCAAGCGTGTGAGCGACCTGCTCTCCAAGATCGACCTCTCCACCATCATGTTCTTCCTGGGCATCCTGATGGCCGTGGCAGTGCTGCAGGAGATAGGTGTGCTGACGGCTCTTGGTCAGGGCCTGAATGAGGCCTTTGCCGGCAACTATTTCCTGATCAATGGCATCATCGGTGTCTTGTCTAGTATCGTTGATAATGTTCCTCTTGTGGCTGGTTGTATGGGCATGTACCCCGTTGCTGCAGAGGGAGCGATGGCCGTCGACGGCGTTTTCTGGCAACTGTTGGCATATTGCGCAGGCGTCGGCGGTTCGATGCTGATTATCGGCTCTGCTGCCGGTGTTGTTGTCATGGGATTGGAGAAGATCACCTTCGGCTGGTATATGAAGAAGATTACCTGGATAGCCTTTGCGGGCTATCTGGCAGGTATCCTCATCTACTGGGTAGAGCGCACGCTCTTCTTTACCTGATTTCACTGGGCTTGCAGCCCATCTTCGCCTTGAATTTGGCAGAGAAATAGTCTGGCGACTCGAAATTGAGTCGGTAGGCTATTTCTTTTATCGTGAGGTCTGTGGTCGACAACAGCTCCTTGGCACGCAGCAGACGCAGATCTTGCTGATAGGTGGCAGGCGACAGACCCGTATATTCCTTGAACAGCTTTCTGAAATTGCTGTAGCTCACGCCTAAGTCCTCTGCTATCTTCTGGATGGTGAGATCACTCTCCAGCGATTCACGGATACGAAGACGGGCACGGTTGATCATATCCACATGCATGTGGTTCTTGTTGAGCTCGATGTTACGTTCCAGCGAGTACATCATCCCGATGAGGTGATTCACGATGCCTGCCATCAATTGCTGCGAATAGGCATTCTCCTTTGTGGCCTCTTCCAGTGCCCGCTGGTAAAGAGACTCCAGGACAAATGAATAGCCGACATGATAGATGGGTTTCTCGGGTGTAAGGAAGCCAGCTGTCACCCGGTCGTCCATATTCTTTCCCTTGAAACCTATCCAATGGCTCTTCCAACCTGTACGGGGATTGGGATGATAGGTATGCCATTCGCCTGGGAACAGCAGAAACATATCGCCTGCCTTGATGGGCGTCTCCGGACAATGGGCACTCTGGAAGACACCCTCGCCCTCGGGATTGTAGAGCAGTTGGTATTCGTCGAGTACTCTTCCTCTCTCGAGGTTGAAATAATAGCCGTCAGCATGTCCCTTCGTGGGATAGTCCTCACCCGGGGATATCTCTTCATACCCCACAGTACTGACTGTGAGTCCCCATAGGGCATCGCGATCGTTAGCTAACAGATAACTACTTGTCTGCATAATCAGTCATTTTTATTGGGGGGGGGTAATTTTCCTTGGTGTCCATAACCAGAATGTAGAACCGTGGCCTTCACCTTCCGAAGTGACGCCGATCTTACCACCGCAACGTTCAGCAATAGCCTTACAGATGCTGAGTCCCAATCCTGTGCCTTGTACAAAATCGTTGAGTTTAACAAAGCGCTCGAAGACCGATGCTTGTTTCTCCTTGGGAATGCCTGCACCGGTGTCTTCACAATAGAAATAGATGCCGCCGTCCTGCTCACGATAGCCCAACTTGATATGTCCCTGATGGGTGTACTTCACCGCGTTGGTGGTGAAATTGGTGAGCACCTGCTGGATACGGCCCTTGTCGAGGGTTGCAGGGAAGGTGGTATAGGGGTTGTCTTTGATAAACTCCACCCCGGGTTCCTGTACGCGTTGTGATAATGACTGGCAGATATCGTCGAACACCTGTGCAAAGTCGCATTCCTGTGGCTCGATGGCAAGGGCCTGACCCATGCTCGACGCCTCAAGGATATCATTGATGAGTCGCAGCAGCATATCGCAGTTGTTGCGGATGATACGGATAAACTCCATGCGCTCTTCCTGAGTGTCCACCATCAGCAGCAGATCGCTGAAACCTACGATGGCATTCAGTGGTGTACGGATCTCATGTGTCATATTAGCGAGGAACACGCTCTTCAGACGACCGGAATCTTCTGCACGCATCGTTTCTTCCTTGAGCTTCTGCTGGATGGAAACCAGCTCTGTGATGTTACGGGTCACACCGAAATAACCCGTCAACTTGCCTTCGCTGTCAAAGATGGGAATGCCGCTGATGGCATGCCAACTGGGTTCCGGACTGACAGGTGTCCTGTTGAAGTGGCAGATGGTATTAAATTCCTGACCTTTCATCATTATTTTTACCAGCTTGTCAAAGTTGCTATCAAGCTCGTCGGAATCAATGTTTTCCACATAATAGTCCTTGCGACTTAAGGAGAAATCCACTTTGCGCAGCGAGCGTGACAGATGAATCCTCTTATCCTCAAAACTGAATCTCCATACATACATCTTGCTCTTTTCCAGCAGGTACTGCAATTGGTTCTCGAAGCTGTTGGCAGCATCGCTGATCTTGTGCATCTCAATATCATGCCTGCGCTGCTCCAGGTAGATCAGACGTTCATCGGTGACGTCTCGTGCCGTCACGATATAATAGATAATCTTGTCCTTATCGATGACGGGATAGATACGGAATTCGATATAGATGTCGATGTCTGCCTGAGGAATGACCAGGTGTTGGCATACATGGAAATCTTCACGGTTTTCGGGCGAGAATTCTTTCTCCAGAAGCGGCATGTCTTTCAGCCTGTTCTGACGGTATATACCATCCCCTATAACATCAATACCGCAGAGTTTCCGCATCTGATCATTGGCGTCAATGAAGTTCTGGTCAGCGTCATAGAACGACATAGGCAGCAGGCTGGTCTTGAAGATCTTGATATATCGCTCACCGGTCTCTCTGGTAGCGCGCTCTTCCATGATGTCACGGGTTACGTCTTTCACGGAGTTCACGATATAGCGGGGCTTGCCTCCCTCCTTCTCCACAATAGAGTTGCCGTGCAGGTATCGCCAGTCTGGTTTCTCAGGCGTTCCTGCATTCCATCGCTTCTTCAGTTCTGCACTCTTCGTGCCTTCCATGAGCTTCTGCATGGTGTTCTTGAAATCCTCGCGCTGATCTGGATGGATGCGCTCGATGAACTCCTCTGCTGTCATACCTTCGTCAGGCAGCAGATTGCCGTAGATATTATGCGCCCGTTGGGTCTTCAGGTCGTGTTCAAACACATAGTATTTACCCATGCTCAGAGCCTGCGTCATCATGTTGTTCACCTCCTTGCTCTTGTGGATGGCTTTCTGTACGCGGATACGGATCAGACGGCTCAGCAACAGCGAGATCAGACCCACGATGATGGCACCCACGATGATATAGAGAGGTATCGTCGAGGTGTCGTTATGCTCGCGCTCGGGGTGGAACCACTTGTCGTAGATCTTCTCCAGCTGTCCGGCCTGTTCCAGACGGGCATATTCATCGTCGATGGCATCAATCAGGTCCTTGTCATAACCTATCAGGCGCAGTTCTCCCGGCGGGATGTCTGTAAGATCGGTTACCAGACTGTCGAGTGCGAACTCTTTCAACTTCCTTTGAATGGGCACCTCACCCCAAAGGAAATAGTCGTAGATGCCTCGTTGCACCCCAGTAAGGGCTTCCTTGGGCGAGTGGTATTCAATCGTAAATGCCGGTTCGGGGTTCGTCATCAGGATACGGATGGGTGCATAGTCGTTGGCTTTCATGATGAGCGTATCCTTTGCACTTACCAGACCGATCTTCGTCAGTGGCTTCTTCTCAGGACGCCTGACAGAGACGATACGGTAGAAATGAAGCAGATTACGCGTCATGACATAGGGACGCTTCATATAATTGAATGAGAGGGCAAAGATGAGGTCTGCCTCCCTGCGTTCAAAAGTCTCTGTGGCCATATACCACTCCTGCATTATATAGCGGTGGGGGATGTGCAGACGGTCGAGAATGATGTTCAGCACCTCGATGTTATAGCCGTCGGGCTCACCGTTGTCATTGCTGAATTCGTAAGGCGGGAACTCCCAGTCGCTGACGATTACGAGCGGGTGTTCCTCAGTATACTCTTGCATCTGCTGGGCGGAGGCTGAGGGAGTGAAAAGTGAGAAGTGAAAAGTGAATAGTGCCGTCAGCACCATCACTCTCCTATACCATATATGATAGATCCTGTTACTCATTGTCATGCCTGTTTTTTGTTTCTCACTACTTCTGTTGCCTTACAGGGGATGGAGAACCATACGGTGGTTCCCTTGCCCCTTTCCGACTTGATGTTGATGGTGCCGCCCATCTGCTGGATCAGTTCATAACAGATGCTCAGACCCAGTCCTGAACCACTGTTGGCACCTGTCGAAAAACGCTCGAAGATATTTGGCAGCAGTTCTTCTTCGATACCTTCACCCGTGTCTTCAACGGCTATCACCAGACGGTCGCCGATATAGTCGATCCTGGCATGCACAGACCCCTGGTGGGTATGCTGGCAGGCGTTGGTGATGATCTGATCGAGGATGACGTTTATGTTCATTGCATCTGCCTCTACCACCAGCTGCTCATAGGGATTCTCCACGATATACTGCACGCCAGGCTCCTGACTCATTCCCCAGCTGCTGTCGCAGGCCATGTTGAAGGTCTTGGCGATATCCGTGAACTGCGGTTTGATTTCAATCATCTTGGCATCGAGGCGCGAGAGGAAGAGGATGTTGTTGATCAGTTTCAGCAGCACCTGCGAGTTGTCCTTGATCTCCTCAATGAAGATGCCCTCATCATCGGTGGAGTGTTCCATCTGGAAGAGTTCTGCGAATCCCACGACGGCATTCAGCGGCGTACGGATCTCGTAGCTCATATTGCGGAGGAAGGCATTCTTCACCACTTCCACCTCCTGCGCCTTGGCCGTCTCCTTGGCCAGTTCCTTCTGGGTGTGCATGATTTCGCTGACGTCACGGCACATACCGAAATAATAATTCACCAGACCGTCTTCGCTGATGATAGGCACCAAGTGCAACTGCAGGCAGAGCTGGTAGCCGCCCTTGATGCGCAGATTGGTATGGATGGTGGCTTCGATAGGTGTGGTGGAGCGGTTGTCCATGCTTACGAGCATACGGCGCACCTTCTGCCTGTCGCTCTCATGGGTCAGCGTGAAGGCGCGCTGCTGGGTAATCTGGTATTCCACATGTCCGATCTCACTGTAGATAGCTAGCTGATGGGTGTCGGGATAATAGTTTATCATACGCACACCTCCCACCTTCAGCACATAGTTGATGTTCTTGATATAGGAGGTTACCTCCTCGTTGGCCTTGTCCTGCTGCTTCAGGTTCTCCTGTTTCTGCATATAAGAGTTGGCCACCTCGGTCACATCACGTCCGGAACTGTAGATACCCATCAGCTTTCCGTTCTCATCTCTCACGGGTACGACCTGCAGCTCGTAGTAGATCATCTGTCCTTCGATGAGGCTCCAGACCACACGGTTTTCTCCGATGCCTCCTTTGAGGATCTGAGTGAGATAAGTGTACTCCAGGTTCTCCACATCGAGGTCGGGCATACCCAGCACGTCGCGGATGTTGATATGCCGCTCAAGCATCTTCTCCAGCGTCGTGTTGAAGGTGCGGCAGCCTTTCTCGTTCAGGTTGCGCAGGTTGCCTTCCTTGTCGTAGTAGGCCATATCTACCAATACTGAGCGGAAGATAGCCCGGTAGCGCAGCATGTTGTCTTGTGCCACCAGACGCATCTTGATCTCTTCGGTGATATCGCTGCGGGTGCCGATGATCACGGCTGCACGGCCGTTCTTATGGTAGCGTAGCACCGACAGTGCCATCGTATATTCTCGCTTTTCGCCGTTGTCCTCGCTCCGGGTGCGCAGGTTCACGGTGTCGTTCTCCTTCTCGCCACGCACAATGTGGTTGATGGCTTCTACCATGTGCTCAAAGTCTTCCCTGACATAATGCTGAGCCGCCTCATGCAGTGAGAGAGTGTGTGTGGGAACACCGTTTTCGTCCAGCAGGGTAAAGGTCTTGCTGCGGATGTCGTAGGTCCAGAATCTTACATTACTGGTCTGCAGTATCAGCGACAAGCGGTCGTTCTTCCTCCTTAGGTCCTTCGTCAGCTTCTTTTCCCTCATCCGGTAGAAGAGATAGTAGCACAGGAAGAAGAGTGCAAAGGCAACCACAACGGCAGCCAACCGCCATACCCATGAAGGAATACCGGTCTCGATGCGCTCGGGATAGAACCATTTGTTCTGTATGCCCTGCAGTTTCTCCTCCGACTGAAGGAGCGTATAGACACTATCCAACTGGTTCAGCAGCTGCCGGTTTTTCGAGATGAACTTATATTCGCCGTGAGGAATGTCGATGGGCGAGAGATCCAGGTTCTTGATCTGATACTTGTGGATGAGCCATTTCAGCGACATCGTGTTCCACACAATCTCGTTCGTAGGGTCGGTACTGGCTTTCTGGATGGCCTCCTTCATGTCGTCGAAGCCTTCGGCATTGTCGCCCCATCCCTTGTCCTGCATGAGATGGTGGCTGAAACTGCCGGTATGTACGATGACCTTGTGCTTGCTCAGGTCCTGGAACGACTTGATGACAGGTGCCCTGCCTTTCTCATGCACCACACTATGGGTAAACAGGTGAACGATCGATTTTCCATAATAACCGTACTCATGGTGGAAGTTGGCTTCCATACCGAAGATCAGGTCCGACTTGTTGTCTTTCAGGTCCCTGAAGGCGTCCAGCGTAGGCTTCAGCTTGATGATATAGGGAATGTCAAGCCGCTTGAGCATCATCTTCAGAAGGTCGATGTTATAGCCGTCGGGTTCACCGTTCTCGTTCAGGAAGGTGTAGGGCCACAGGTCCCAGGCATCCTCATAGACCAGCGGGCGCTCTACGGTGAAGACCACCGTGCTGTCGTTCTGTGCCTCTGCCGTCATCGGTGCCAGCACCCAGCACCCAACAGCTATCACCAGCATCTTCACCATCGTGGGTATCCACATCCAGAAGGTAGAGCCCTTCCCTTCGCCTTCCGATTCCACACCGATCCTGCCGCCACACTTCTCGCTGATGGCCTTGCAGATACTCAGTCCCAGACCCGTTCCCTGCACATAGTCGTTCAGCTTTACAAAGCGTTCGAACACTTTCTTCTGGTCTTCCTTCGGAATGCCGGTTCCCGTATCCTCGCAGTAGATGCGGATACCTTCGTCCTGCTTTGCGTAGCCCACTTTGATATGTCCCTGCTGGGTGTATTTCACGGCATTGGTCACGAAGTTGGTGATCACCTGCTGTATACGGCCCGGGTCGAGATGTGCGGGGAGCGTCTCGTAGGGATTGTCCTTGATAAACTCCACCTGCGGGTTCTGCACACGTTCTGCGGCTGTGGTACAGATATCGTCGAAGGTCTTTGAGAAATCAATGTCTTCGGGCTCGAGGGTGATGCCGCCGGAGTCTACCGACGAGAGGGCCAGCAGGTCGTTGATCAGACGCATCAGCATATCGCAGTTGGTCATGATCACGCGGATGATCTCCTGTTTCTCTTCCGGGGTCTGCAGCATGGGCAGCACATCCGAGAATCCCACGATCGAGTTCAGCGGTGTACGTATCTCGTGGGTCATGTTGGCCATGAAGGTACTCTTCATCATGCCCGACTGCTTGGCGCGCTCTGTTTCCTGCTTCAGCTGTTCCTGCTTTCTCATGAGCGGTGTCAGGTTACGGATCACACCGTAGCACTCCACGACCCTGCCGTCCTCATCGAAACGTGGCAGGCTGTCGAGCATGTTCCACTGCAGCTCGTCGCTGTCGTGGAAGATGGGTCGTGTATGGCAGAGGTGGGCCACGGGCTTGGAGAAATGTATCTCCGGCTGGGTAAAGCCTTGCATGATGATGTCATCGTCGATGAACATACGTCCCAGCTCCTCGAAGCTCATGATCTTATCAGGGGTGGAGAGGCTCTTGTAGAAGGCAATCTCTTTCTTGATGAAGTCTGCCCGCCAGAACCGCATGTCGCATTCGTCCATCAGGTATTGCAGCTCGTTCTCATATTGCTGTATCTCCTCGTTCTGCTGGCGGATGAACATCTCGTTTGCGCGGTTTTCGATAAAGAGGTTGCGCTCCTGTGTCAGGTCGCGGATCGAGAGGGTGAGATACAGCAGCTCCCCCTGCTCGTCCAGGATGGGGTGCAGGTACATCTCCGCATGGAAGTTCACGCCGCGCTCCGGGATCACGCACTTGGTACAGAAGAACAGGTCGTCTGTCTGCTTCTTGTTGATCAGTTCATGGAAGAGGGTCACGTCAAACAGAGGTGTATCGAAATAGAATGGATCACGTCCTGCATGGAATTTCATGAGTTCCCTGGTCTTCTCGTTCACGTTCATCAGATAGCCGTTCTTGTCGAAGAAGGCCAGACCCACGATGGGCTGCTCATAGATATTGCGGTATCTGTCGGTGAGCTCCTTGTCCCGCTGGTCCTGCTCTATCTGTTCTGTCATATCGTTCAGTATAGAGAATATGTTCGTGGGTGTCCTCAGCTGCGGATTGGCATATTCCGCAATTCCCAGGTCGCGGAAATAGCGCCACTCCGGCTGTCCCTGCCCGTGGTTGATATCCCATCGGAACAGACATTGCGACGTCTTTTCCCCTGCCACGAGTTTCTTGCAGAAGTCGATATAGATATTGCGGTCTTCGGGGTGGATATAGCTGAGGCTCTCCTCATAGCTCATGCCTCCTTCGGGCAGGAATGTGCCATGCATGTTCACGGCATTGTGGTCCTGTATCGAGAGTCGCAGCACACTGTTCCTACTCATATTGAGCGTATGCTTCATGATGGTCGACAGGTCCTGCGCCTGCTCCGATTTGCGGCGGATGCGGAGGATGCTGATACGGTTGAATCCCCACATCAGGACGAAGAGGAAGATAATCAGCAGTATGATTAATATGGTGATACTGTCAATGCCGTTGCTCATAATTATATAATTTCTGCTTTCTTGTCAAAACTGGCCATCTCACAGGGGATGCTGATAAAGAAGGAATTGCCCTTCCCCACTTCCGACTGCAGCTCGATGGTGCCGTTCATCTGTTCTATGAGTTCTTTCACGATAGGCATGTCCAGACCTGTGCCCTGACGTTCTACGTTCTCATCGTGTGCGAAACGTTCGAAGATCTTGCTCAGTGCTTCGGCCGGGAGCCCGGGGCTGGTATCTTCGATGGTGATCGTCAGCTCACCGTGCCTGTATTCATATTTGGCGCGTATCGTGCCCTCTGTGGTATGCAAGGCTGTGATGGTGCAGATCTTCTGGATCACCATCTCCAGGTTCTGCTGGTCGATGTTCACCATCAGCTGGTTGTAGGGACTCTCCACAATGGTCTTGACATTGGGCGATACATTGGCCCAGCCCATATAGCACCAAGCCTCGAAGAGCAGGGCAAAGTCGCCCAGCTGGTAGTTGTGCTCAATCATATGGGCATCGAGGCGCGAGAGGAAGAGGATATCGTTGATCAGCTGCAGCAGGGTGCTGGTGTTCTTCTTGATTTCCTCGGCAAACACGGGCTCGTCTTCCTCGCTGTGCTCGCCGTTGTAGAGTCCTGCGAAACCGATGACGGCATTCAGCGGCGTACGCAGCTCATAGCTCATGTTCAGCAGGAACGAGTTCTTCAGCTGCTCTGTCTCCTGTGCTTTCGCCGACTCCTCCTGCAGTTTCATCTCCGTATAGGTCATTTCCGTCTCATTGCGGCACATGCCGAAATAGTGGGTCACCTCACCTTCTTTGCCGGTGATGGGCATCAGGTTGAAGTTCAGGAATATCTGCCGTCCCAGACTGTCGCGCATCAGCGTCTCGAGGGTCGCCGAGATCACACCCGGCTTGCGGTTGTCCATGCGGGTGAGCAGTCCTCTGGCCTTACGGCGCATCTCGTGCTTGATGATTGAGAGCGCACGCACCTGTGTCAGGCAGTACTGGACCCGCTTCAGGTCGCTCGACACCTCCAGCACATGCGTGGTGGGGTTATAGTTGATCAGGCGCACGTCGCTCACCTTCAGCGAGTAGTTGATGTTCTGGATATAGGCCTCGATGGCCTTGGTGGTGTCTTGCAGTTGTCTGGCGGCTGCCCGCTGACGGTGCTGCGAGAGCACCATCTCGGTGATATTCTTGCAAGCCATTACCACGCCCGAGAGTTTGCCCTCATGGTCATGGATGGTGGTCACGTTCTCTTCGTAGTAGAAGCCTTTCTGACCTTCTTCAATCTCACCCAAGGGACGTTTGATATCCTCTACTTTAGTATAGGCAGAGCAGAATATCTTGTCGAGCGTATTGAAATCAAAGTCTTTCAGGGCGGGTAAGTCGGTCAGTTTGAACTTAGAGTCAATCAGTGCCTGCTTATCCTTCACCATCAGCGACTCACAGGCCTTGTCGTTGATCTCCTGCAGTACACCGTTGGCATCGAAGTAGATCATGTCGATGAGCGAGGTGTTGAATACCGTGTGGTACATCAGTGCCAGCTCGCGTGTATTCTCCGCCTTTTGCTGGTCTTCAGTGATGTCCTGCTGCGTACCGAGCAGCACGGTGGGCTTGTTGCGCTGGTCATAGCGCAGGATGGAGACCGTCACGTTGTAGATGTGCGGTTTGCCGTCGGCCTCCTTGTCTGCTGAGCTCTTCATGGTCAGCGAGCCGAAACGCGATTCCCAGTTACTGATGTCGAGGATGATCTTGCGCAGGGCGTTGAAGTCCTCGCGGTCGTAGAATTGCGAGAAGTCGAAGGGTATGTAGGTGGTTTCCTTGAGTCCGTGCTCCGAGAATCTGGTAAACAGCTTCCTATTGACATCAAAGGTCCATGTCTGCGTCTTGCTCGACTCCAGGATCATGGCCAGCTGCGCGTTCAGCCGTTCGGTATTGGCACTCACCTCCTTTTCGCGGAAGTAGTACACGCGGTTGTAGAACAGCATCATGAAGATCGATACGAGGAAGGCGGCAACGAGGTATGCCACCAGATGCTGGCTGTCGAAGGCCGCCCGTACGTCTTCTATCTGGGCATGAAGCAGCAGTGGCAGCATCGTGGCCGCGCAGAGGGTAATGATTCTTTGTCTACGAGTATATATGCGCATCATTGAAGTTCCAGTCTTGTAGTTATCATGCGCAAAGATACGAAAAGAAAGTCAAATGGCAAAATGTTTCGTCAAAAAAAACACAAATTGCCCCATGTTTGAGGCAATTTGCGTTGAAAACCAGGTCAGAATGCGCTTAAAGCGGGTATTCTTCGAAGGCATAGAGCACCGTCGAGAGATAGCGCTCGCCGGTGTCGGGCAGCAGCACCACGATCTTCTTGCCCTTGTTCTCCGGACGCTTGGCAATCACCGTTGCACCATAGGCGGCAGCACCGCTGCTGATACCTACGAGCAGACCCTCCTGCTGTGCCAGCTCACGGCCTGCACGGATGGCATCATCGTTCTCCACGTCCAGCACCTCGTCAATCAGGTCACCGTTATAGGTCTTGGGGATGAAGCCGGCACCGATACCCTGGATCTTGTGGGGACCGCTCTGGCCGCCGTTCAGTACGGGGCTCGACTTCGGCTCTACGGCTATCACCTTCACCTGCGGGTTCTGCTCCTTCAGGTATTTTGCCACACCCGAAACGGTACCGCCTGTGCCTACGCCGGCCACGAAGATGTCCACCTGTCCGTCTGTTTGTGCCCAGATCTCAGGACCCGTCGTCGCATAGTGCTTGGCAGGGTTGGCGGGATTCTCAAACTGCTGCAGGATCACTGCTCCGGGGATGCTGTCGCGCAGCTCCTCGGCAGCGCGGATGGCACCTGGCATGCCGTCTTTACCAGAGGTAAGGCGCACCTCGGCACCGTAAGCCTTCACGAGGTTCCTGCGCTCCACACTCATGGTCTCAGGCATGGTAAGGATAAGGTGATAGCCCTTGACGGCCGATACCAGTGCCAGTCCTACGCCCGTATTACCGCTCGTGGGCTCGATGATGGTGGCACCGGGCTTCAGGATGCCCTTCGCCTCAGCGTCCTCGATCATCGCCAGGGCGATACGGTCCTTCACACTACCGCCGGGGTTGAAAAACTCTACTTTGGCAATCACGGGTGTCTCAAGACCCTTTGCCTGTGAAAACTTGTTGAGCTCTAAGAGTGGGGTGTTGCCGACGAGCTCAGTCAGCTGCTTTGCAATTTTACTCATAATCCTTATCCTTTTAAATTGTATGTTAATATAAATCTGTTCGTCTGTTATTATGTCTTTAAAACGTTATTCTGTCTCTTCGACGGTGCAAAGGTACGGCGAAAATCCGGTTCCCACAATCACATAATAGTGCTATTTCATATACCACATTTATGGTATTTTGCCCGAAAACACCCCTTCACCTTATTTATATATAGCAAAAATGTGTGATAAAAAGTGTAAAACATTTGGTCGTTTCAAGGAAAATTCCTACTTTTGTCAACAGAAAAATTTAAAACCATCGATTTATGTTAGACGTTAAAGAGACTTTGAAGAAGAGTGAAGAGAGAATGGAGATGGCAGCACTGTTCCTCGAGGAAGAGCTGAACCGCATCCGCGCAGGACGTGCCAACGTGGCCATTCTCGACGGTGTCAGGGTTGACTCCTACGGCAGTAAGGTGCCCCTGAACCAGGTAGCAAACGTGAGTGTGCCCGATCCCCGTACCATCGCCATCAAGCCCTGGGACCCCAAGGAGATCCGCAGCATCGAGAAGGCCATCATGGACTCCGATGTAGGCATCACCCCTGAGAACAATGGCGAGGTGATCCGTCTCAACATCCCCATCCCCACCGAGGAGCGCCGTCGCGACCTCACCAAGCAGTGCGCCAAGATTGCTGAGAAGGCAAAGGTCGAGGTGCGCAATGTGCGTGGCGACATCAAGGACAAGCTGAAGAAGGCCATCAAGGACGGCCTCTCTGAGGATAATGAGAAGGATGCAGAGCTCGAACTGCAGAAGATCCACGATAAGTATATCAAGAAGATCGACGACCTTCTCGCCGCCAAGAACAAGGAGATCATGACCGTCTGATGCACGGCTTAGTCGTCAAGAATACAGGCAGCTGGTACACCGTCCTCACCGACGATGGCCAGCTCCTTGAGTGTAAGGTGAAGGGTAATTTCCGTATCAAGGGCATCCGCAGCACCAACCCCGTCGCCGTAGGCGATCGTGTCACCGTCAATGGTGAGAACTGGATCATCGACATCGACGACCGCCGCAACTACATCATCCGCAAGAGCATCAACCTCTCCAAGCAGAGCCATATCATCGCTGCCAATGTCGATCAGGCACTGCTCATCGTCACCGTCAACTACCCCCAGACCTCCACCACCTTCATCGACCGCTTCCTCGCCTCCGCAGAGGCCTATCGCGTGCCCGTCATCCTCGTCTTCAACAAGACCGATCTCCTCTCTCCCGAGGAGGCACATTACCAGCAGATGCTCATCACCCTCTATCAGACCATCGGCTACGAATGTCGTGCAATTTCAGCAGAGACAGGCGAGGGCGTTTCCGAACTGGCATCACTGCTGCCCGGTAAGATCACCCTCCTCAGCGGCAACAGCGGGGTAGGGAAGTCCACCCTCATCAACCGTCTCGTGCCCGGTGCCAATCTCCGCACCGCCGAGATCTCCGATGCCCACAACGCCGGCCAGCACACCACCACCTTCTCCGAGATGATCTCCCTATCACCTAACACCCAACACCCATCACCCGCCGAAGGCTGGCTCATCGATACCCCGGGCATCAAAGGCTTCGGCACCTTCGACATGGAGCCCGAAGAACTGACAAGTTATTTCAAGGAGATTTTCCGCTTCTCTCAGGACTGCCGCTTCTCCAACTGCACCCACACCCACGAGCCCGGCTGCGCCGTACTGAAAGCTCTGGAAGACCATTACATCTCCCAGAGCCGTTACCAGTCCTATCTCTCCATGCTCGAAGATAAGGATCAGGGCAAATACCGCGAAGCCTACTAACGGCAGTCAAACAGAATCTTTCTCCGATTATCCTTTGGCCTCACCGCGAAGTGAATCCAATAGGTCGTGCCCCGCTTCTCCAGAATCAGCTCGTCAAAGTCCTTCTTCGTACCATCGGCGATATCCAGCAATATCCCCGCCATCCTGATCATGTGCTCAGGGCCATAGCATCTGATATCCACCGCGCATCCCGTCAGGTGATTGCTCCCCTTCGCACCTCCGCACATCCTGTTCACCTCTTCTGACCTGAACCCGCTGGTAATAATCACGGGGAGTGTCGCATCCCTTTCTCCGTACAGCGTATTATAACTATACCTGAGATCCTCCAGCCAGTTCTCGCAGATATTCTTCAGGTTCTCAATCGCCACCCGGCTCGGGATGTTCCCATCCGCCGTGATGTAACTTGTCTTCGTGAGTTCTCCGAGAGAGAAATGCTCGGAGAGTTTAATGTTCTTATTGCTACTTACTTCTTTCATTTTAAATTTATGAATTGTCGAATTGTCGAATTGTCGACTAAATTATGTTATTAACTAATTTCTTATACTTACCAGCAGACTCACCCTCAGTAATGATGGCAATACATTTGTCAGATGTTAAGCGCTCCAACTTCTTAAGTGCTGTCTTGTCCTTCGCATAACCGAAACATTTCATGACATCCTCTTTGGAGAACACCTGTGGTAGACGAGCATAACCCTCAACAGACTTATTATAATGTCGCCTGCCTGTTATCTGAACATCATTATTCATATCATCGAAATACTTCTCAGCCATCACCCCGAAGAAATGCTGCTGCGTGGCATACTGGATTCGGGCAATCAGTTCACAAAGCTTCCAGTCAGTATCATCCACCTCATAATCCCCCGTCCAGTAGTTCCCCTGCTGGTGCAAGCTATCCCAATGACGCATATCGATGAAGGGCGCTGAGTAGTTCAGGGCATGATAAGGCACACGCTTCAGCATCAGTTCATTAGCCTCACTCTGATCCTCCTCACAATCCGCCATACGGTTCTTCGTCCATTCATAGAGGTTCTTCACCAATGGCCAGAGCGGGAGTTCACCATACCTGGAGTCCAGCTTATAGGCCCAGGTCTTCATCCTTTCCAGACGCTGCCAGTCAATCGTCGATTTTTCTTCAAACTCAATCATCTTGAAGTTTGTCTTTGGCATCGGGATCACAGCCAGTCGCGTAGAGAGACCACTGCCGAAGTTGCGTTCATTCACCTTTTTCTTCAGTGCTATCGGCGTGCCGGTATAGATGTAGTTCCACACCACGCTGAAATCATCCACAGGCGAATCCGAGTTCTGATACATCTGTCCATCCTCTTCATTGTGGAAGGCCTTCAGCTCCATGCTCTGCTTGTTGATCCAGGAACCACCCTGCTGAAGCATGATGGAGTTATCCAACTCCGTATCAAAGGTGAGCATATGCAGCTGGATCTCCTTTCCTTCGATGGTTTCCTTGGCATTGAGCATATCCTGAATCAGCTGACCATTCGAGGTCCTGGCAGGGTGAATACGGATGATACCCTGGGGCTTATCCTTACCCTCTTTATTGGCAGCCTTCTTCTTCTGATCCTGCTTGTAGCGGTTCAAAGCAGCCTTTCCAGCTTTATCTGCTGCAGCTATGGGCGTGGACAGAATCTTATAAAGCGAATTCGCCATAGACTTATTCGAGGCAGGATGCCCGATGATATACAGCGAGCAATTCAGCCTGCGCTCCTCTTCCGGACGATGATAGAAGCTATACCAAGTGCGCGTCATCAAGGTCATCAATGTACCACCGGCCACGAACAATGCCGCAGGATACTGGCTTCTTTTCAGTCCCGAGCAGACATCCTTCAGCAAGGGGAAATCATCAAACAGCGATTCGATCTCAGAACCCCAGGAGTCAAGTTGAGAGTTGAGAGATGAGAGTGAAGAATTAAGAGGTAAGAGTGAAGAGTTATGATTACCACCTTCCGCAATACTATTCACAATCTCCTGATAGGTCTTACCTGTCGCAGCCTTTACCGCTTCGAGCATGGCCTTGGATGGTTGCGAGTTCGCATACTTCTTTTCTTTCTGCGCCACGCACTCTGCTGCTGATTCCACCGTCTGCGCCACGTCCTCATCGCGTTCTGCGATGATCTCCTGCACCCAGCTCTGTGCTTCGATAATACGCTGCACGGCTTTCTTATCACCATCGAGCATGAGTAAGAGATCCGTGGCGAGCTTAAGACTCTCCTTGTGTCTGTTGCTGTCGTCAGCGCAAGGCAGCTTAGCAGCATAACGGGCATCAATAATCTTCTGCACGGCAAAGCCGTGCCATGTTACGATGTCAGATGTCTGATGGCTGATGTCAGAGCGGCACACTGGGGACTGGCTCCCATCTGTGCTATGCTCGCATGGCACTGTGGTGCCTGTCCCCAGTGTGCTGCGGCCTTCTTCAGCCGTAGAGCCAAACTCATGATATAATGGTTGAGTCTTCTTCTCACGGTATAACTGTGTGTAACGTTTGTCAAATTCCTCATTGTAATAATTGAATAACAGTTCTTCATTAATATAAAGTATATCCTCCTCCTTTGGAGCAAAAGAGTTGCGGGTGGCATCGATGCAGCTCTCATCAGGCTTCTGTCCCAGCTTTTCAGCAAGCACGATCTGATTATCTGCCAGATTGCCGAGATTGATGTCAGCCACAGCCACGATGCGAAGACCAAAGGTGCTGCTGGTGATATGCACCAGTGCCACCTTCTTCATCATTTCCTCATCCTCCCTGAGTTTGTACCAGATCTCCATGGGATGATCCACATGGTCGATATCCAGCATAAAGAGGCCATTCAGGTGACAATCCGCAAGACGACGGTGACGGAAGGGTTTGCCTTTCTCCGTCTGCGTCTCATCAAATTCATAGCAGCTATAGATGAAAGCCACAGAATTATCCTTGATCTCCTGAGCAAAGGCCAGCAGTTTCTCGGCATCCGTCTTGGCATTCCATGCATCAATGGCAGCCTGTTTCTTCAGTTTCTTCTTTTTCAGGAGGAACTTCTGATAATCCGCATTGTTGAGCCACGTCTGGATTGCCGCCACGCCCTGAGTCTTCGAAGCCTCCACCGCTGCGATGATCGCTCTGCGGGCATCAATCCTCCAGGCAGTATTCGGTTTCCTGACCTGTGCCCAGAACTCTTCCTTCGAGCAAGGAAGAGCCTGGGAAAAATGAGTATTCTCTTGGAATGTGATCATCGGCTACAGGGTTTGAATGTCAGTGATATAGAAAACATTCTCATGGCGGTCCTGATTGTCGCCCCATGTCTTCATCTTCCAGAAGCCTTTCACGATGTAAGGCTGGTTCTGATAGTACTGTGTATCGCGGTTCTTCGACGCAGCCTCGCCCGTGAGTTCTCCATAAATGGTATCCCCGCCACGCTTCAACACAAATCCCCTGCACTTGAAGTACTCCGCAGATCCGTCCTGCTTCTGATATTGGCGCTCAGAGTATGCGCCCACCTCTACGATAGTTACTAATGCTTCCATAATCTTCAATGTTCAATGTTCAATCTTCAATGTTTTGAATTAAACACCTTTAAAATCTCTGAGTAGTTCGCACCGATGACCTTGGCCATTTCTGCCTGCAGCTGCAGCAGCTCTCTTTCTACAGTAGGCCCGCAGTCCAGGTTCGTCTGGATAATCACCTGCTTCTGGGTCTTGTTCAGATACACCTTCAGCTTCGGATTCTCATAGAGCAACTTGCCCTTTACCTTCAGCTTCAGCTCACTCTTCAGTTCTCCCTTCGTCAGCTCTGCAAACCTCTCCTGCATCGTTGCTACGGGATCGGGATCGTTCGCATCCACGTTGATGTGGATAGAGTAAGAGCTCTCCTTCTCGCCCTCTGACTTGTAGAAGCTGCTCTTGCCCTTCTGCTTGATCATCCGGCGATTGCTCTCCTTCGAGCTCTCAGGATTAACCACTACGACATCATTGCCGTACATCTTCACTCTGGCCCTGAAGGCCTTCACCGGCTTACCTTCCGGCTTTTCGATAAATTGTTGTTCGTTCATATTGTTATTTTTTTAGTTGTTTGCTTTTTTGTGAAACACAATCAGTTTCTGAATGAATTTCCCTTTATGATTACCGCTTATAATGATTGAGAAATATCCAGTTCTTAATGGATCTTCTGCTTTCAGGTCCAGGTCATCATCCTTTTTCCAAAAGGATTCCACACCTTCGCAATTACCTTCCATCCAGATTAGATGGTCGCAGCGGATACCAAAGATATAGTCATCACCCATTCTGATACAGCCACATTTACCATCCCATCATCAATACTATCCAATTTCGTAAAACATGTAATAAATATGTCTGATAAACTCTACGCCCTCCGGAGTCCATACCAGATAGAGGCGCTCCTTCTTTTCGCCTTCGAGAGAGAAATAGTGGAAAGACCTTTCCTTGGCAAAGCCCGAACCTTCATACTTCGGAGTCAGGTAGTAACGGCCATCCTCGCGGAACTGGATCTCTTGTTTTACAAGAAACTTATTCAGGTCTTTCACCGTAGTCTTCAGCATTTCGGCAATCTCGCTGACGGTAAGGCAACCATCCGTAGGCGCATTTTCTTTCTCAATCTGCTCCTTCCGGATCTCATCACACTTCCTCATGATCTGTTCAACGGTAATACTGTTCGTTCCCATACGCGTACATTATTTATTCATGAATAGATTTCTCATCCTGCTGCGCTCACTCTTCTTCAGGATATCGTGATCCTCAGCAATCATCATGTAGCACAGATCCAGGACGATGTCAGCCGACACCACACCGGTGGTATGCGCCACATGGAATTTGGCAAAGTCCACGAGGTCATCAGCCATCTCCAGCTGCATGTCCTCATCAAATCCTCTTACGAGCATCATCAGAGTTCCGTAGAGACACGGCGACACCTTGTCTTCCAGACCCGTCATCACCCGTTCAGCCACGCAATCAATCTGGTGATCAGCAATCAGATTCTCATGAATCATTCTCACACCCTTGGTTCTTTTACGAACCGTTGTAAAGTTTTTCTTCATCTTTGAAGTTTTGTTTTACGTCGCCCCCTTCAAGGCGACCTTTTTGTTGTTAATGTTGTTGTTTGTAATGTTTCTGGGTGCAAAAGTCAGAAAAATGATTTGGAGAAAGAAAAAAAGAAAGTTCCACAAGAAACTTCCATAATCTAACTTGCTGATAGTCAATAAAAAAGGGTGCCTTTCAGCACCCTCAACTTTCACGGAACTTTCACGCCGTGTCGTTTAAAAACCGCTTCAACGGCCTTTTTTACCCTTTCATCATCTGGTACAAGGCCAAGTTGATTCCTCACAGGATGATACTTCCCTTTTTCAGGTTCCAGCAGCTCTGCCATCATCACGTCGTTAGTTCCCTTGATGATGATTCCGTCCAATGCCATCATTCTTGAAATCTGTGCCACAAGGTTCCGGTTAAACACTGTTCCCTGCTGCCTTCCCCGGTTATAGATCACACACCTCACAGCCTCATCCTCCAGAATATCCATCCATATTTTCGAGAATTGCTCACGATACTCTACTGCCACCACAGGCATCAACCTGTTTACATATTCTATTACCGACTGCCGAAGCCCATTGTTAGGGATCTCATATTCTTTTTCTTTATTCTCATTGAAATAATTATCTCCTTGCACTTCAAAAATTAATTGTGCGATTTTCACGTTGCCTTTCGACAACTCCTTTATAATCTCCAATTTCGTTTCGTCTTTCATAGCCGTGTGTTGTTAATGTTACCCTTACATTCCAAGATCAGTTGTGCGATTTCCTCTTTCGTGTTTTCCACGAGCCATAGATTAATGGTACCTCCCGGTTGATTCGTTATTTCTAGTTTTTTGTGTTGGTGACAGTTCCTCCTGAAGAATTTCCTGATTTTCTTCACGATACTCGGGGCGATCTCTGTCATAGCGCCCCCACGCTGACTGCCTGGCAGTTCATCTTTAAGTTTCTTCATGATTTGTTTGCTTAATGTTAATAATTAATTTGACGAACTCCATTTCGGAATTCGGCCTCAAAGTTAGCATAGGGGTGTGTCAATTGTTGTCCCAGCTTTCTTAATGTTTCTTAATTCATACATATAATTTTCGCGTTTCATCCAAATCCCTTATGATTTCCTCAACATACCAGTCTGGCGAGAGTACTTTCAGAAAGTTTTTCCTCGATTCTATATAACTGCTTAATTCATTATTAGGCCGCACTTCAATCACGAAATCCGTATATCCTTCACCTGAGCCAATCTCACGCTGGCTATGATGGATGGGCAGATCCCTCATCGAGAATGCCTCCTTACCGAAGGCCCTGAGCACGATGCTCGTAATTGGCCTGCCGCTATTAAATATGCCATAAAACTCGCTGAAATAAGCCTTCACGTCAAACGCTGGATCCATTACAAAATCCAAATCCGAGACCTTCAGATTCCACATCCTGTCCAAGGCATAAGTAAAACGCTTCATATCATCAAACTCACCCAGAATATACCAGCGTCTCTTATAGAGTATCAGTCCACACACTCCCAGTTCTACCGGCTTTCTTTCTGTCGACTCATATTTCTGATAGTCATATTTCAGTTTCTTATGCACCAGCATGGCATTGGTCACGCAGTCCAATCTGTCCTCGCCCGAGGGTATGGGCTCAGGAATGATATAATCCATCAGAGCCATACAATGCCGTAGCTTCTCATCCGTAGCCAGGGTGCTGAGCAACCATTCCGGCAAGTTATTGTTTGAGAGAATCTCCGGATTTGCAATGTAATAACCATAATCCCCGCCATTCTTACAGCAGATGTCGATTCCGAAATCTGTCCTTAGCGATTTCTTACAACGGTGAAAAAACCTGGGCAGCATCTCCACACCCCCACTGAGATCAGTGTTATTCCTCCACAACGAGTCAATCGTCTTAAATGTGATCTTCCCTTTCTCCTTAATGATCTCCAACAACCACTTACACGCCCTGAAATGATTTGAATACATACCTTTTGTCATAATTTCAAGTTTTTAGAAGTTAGTAAATTATTTAAAAACCTCTATGAAACGTGGAGTAGCTTAACGGCCCTTCCATAATCGAGGTGTTCGCCAGAAAACCTTTATCGCAAAAGAACCACCACCGCCACGCCCATAGAGGCGGGAGGCCGGTAGCCGTCTTGCGAATTTAGAGTTTGGCGAACTTTGGATTATAAGAACGACTCCAGTATGTATTTAAAGTTAGACTTTATCAAGTCTGCGCTGCAAAGATAGTGCAATATTTTGATATTTCCAAATTTCCACAAAAAAAACCGCCGCACGATTTTCTCAAATGATGCAGCGGATAAACAATCTTAACCTTTTAAGACTAACCTATTGAATGCTTTATTCTTTTCAGATGTCCTCACTCAGCATCTCATCCAGCTGAGCATAGGCCTCTCGTTTTGTATTAGGTATCTTTGTTTCCATCTTTATCGTTTTTAATATCAGTTTTTACTAGTTCTAAAGCATTTAATTGTAGGTCTTGTACTATTTCATCCCTCAGTTCAAACAATTTCAAAAACTTATCATGATCTATCTCTCCTCTATTGACTATACCATCGTGAACAATGTCGATATTTAACTTAAGTGAATTAAATTTGTGCTTAACTTTATTAGTATTCTCACCAAAATCAAAATAATAGAAATCTGTATTGAGGAATTGCTGCAAATACTCTGACACATAAGCAACAACTCTTTTGGTATCTTCTTTTAAATATTCATTATTAAAATAGTGGTTCATGACTTGATAGAAAGATTCAATGGATTGTCTTCTCATTTGGATAAGGAGTAAATCCTTTTGAGCCTTTATTTCTGCATTGGTACGTGATTTGTCTGCTTTTGAGACAGCAATTGTTAATTCTACCAGAACTACAATATTAATAATAGCCAACAATGGTGATAGGAAGCCTGTGAAGTAGTTTCCAAAGTCGCTCCAATCATGGCTTTGGTTGCTGAACCCATTATGAAAGAATCCCATATATAGAAACACAACCATGACAAAGCATAAGAATAATGCACCATATATGTATTTTTTTAATCTCTCCATATTTAATATAAACCAGAATATATTATCATTATTGGTGCAAATTTACAAAAAAAGATGATGCGAAGAGACAATTATCACTTAAAATTTTGAAAATACTAGTTTTTTCTTTATCTTTGCAACGGCATCTGATAAATACGATGTTCTTGATCTTTGAAATCGTTGTATTTATGTAATGGCATAAACATCTGGATAGTTTTTCAGCAGCTGCGGCAACTGGTTGTGAATTGCTTTCAAACTTGTATCTACGTGATGGCATAAACATCCAACAACGATCGGTTCAACGGCTTTGCGGTGTTGTGAATTGCTTTCAAACTTGTATCTACGTAATGGCATAAACATCCATTTGCCTGAGTGATGTCGATGTTCTTCTGTTGTGAATTGCTTTCAAACTTGTATCTATGTAATGGCATAAACATCAGGTAGCGGTCATCCTCCGCGCCTCTTCGGTTGTGAATTGCTTTCAAACTTGTATCTATGTAATGGCATAAACATCGTTCAATTATCTTTCGACTTTAGCGATGGCGTTGTGAATTGCTTTCAAACTTGTATCTATGTAATGGCATAAACATCTGACTTCACCGTGGAACTGCGCTGGGGCATGTTGTGAATTGCTTTCAAACTTGTATCTATGTAATGGCATAAACATCAGGAACTTCGCCCCGCCCAGCAGCTCATAGTTGTGAATTGCTTTCAAACTTGTATCTATGTAATGGCATAAACATCTCGATTTGAGAAATCTATTGAGTTTGAACGCCTTACGAAACAATTCAGAAATTAAAAAAGATGCTATGCCAAATAAGGGCAATCCTGTGTAACAGCAGAATTGCCCTTTCTATTTTTATGAAACTTACGATCGTTTGAATTCTATTTTGCCCTTTACGATTGAGAAGTCTTTGCCCATTTGGAGGAACTTGATAGTCTTTGCCCCACAACGGATATTCTGCGGAAGATGGTCATAGTCCTTGATAGACAGTCCTTTCTCCTGTTTCGCACAAAGGTGATGGCAAAGGTTGAGGCGTCCATCGCTCTCAGGATTGCAAACCATATAAAGCCGTTTAGACAATAAATTGGTATCCAGGTCGTATAACTCTTCTGGGGTATCTTTGTAGAGGAGAATCATATCCCCTTTCTTGATTATTCTGCCAAGAGTCAGGCGAATACCCTTCTTCCCGATAATCGTAGCAGGAATATCCTCTACAGCCATCTTCCTATTTTCTGCGATAGAGAACAGGCTATATACAATGAACTCCCTCTCTTGCTGATTCTGATATTCACAGATTACATACAGATCACCCATGCCGGCATAGTAATACTGTTTGTAATCTTTGGCAGACAGGTTGGTCTGTTTCTTGATGGCCAAAGGATGCTTTTCCTTCACCTCAATACGAATATGACGGATTTTGTTTACTTCCTCTCCCTTCTTGTTCAGCATATAGATGCCTTGTTCACAAGCTTCCTGGAATGTTGTGCCTTCAGGGAACTGCGACTTCATCATCTTCACCAACTGTTTATTAACAATGGCACCCTCCAGGTCTTCCCAACTTTTGAAACCGGGATCACGTGATGACTTCTTAAACTTCAATTCCTCTCTTTTCACATATTTCTTTTCCTCTCCATTCCACTGGGTTATAGCCCCAAGGAATGTTTCTGCGTGGAGTTTGCCTCTGATATTCTTGGCATCCTGCAATGTACAGTCTTGCTTGTAATAGTTCACCAATACGTGATCTTCAATATACTGATCAACGGTTGCCACGTCTTTTCCTATACCGCAACTTTCAATTTCCTTGTTTAACTGGAATTGCAGCCCAGAATACTCGTGGCCTCCTCGCTTCATCTCGTCAATCTCATAGAACAGTTTCAGCATTCTGCTTCTCTGAGCCGAAGCGGGAATCAATGTAAGAATGGCTGCATCTACGGCATGGTGATAATGAGTAGAGCGATCCTTCTCAGGTATCCCGAATATCTTGCGAAAGGCAGATGTGGATTGTCCATTCTGCACCTCAACGCTCTTGAAAAGGGTCTTCAGATATAGCAGGGCATACTTGGTGATGATGCCTGTATCCACCAACTGGCTATTCCTGAAGCCGTCTGTCAGATCGTTGGTCTTCATCTTGAACCTGTCAAGTTTGCTTCGCCAATAGTCAAACTCCATCTGCCAAAGCAATTTCTGACGAGTACAGGTGTTCTTATAACTTTCCGTCTGGGCTCTTTTGGCCTTATTCTTCCAGAATGTTACATTCTTGCTGAGGCGTTCCACCTTCTCTTCCCACATTTGAAGTCTGGGCTTGATGGCCGTATAAGTATGGCCGTCTATCATGACATCATGTTCATAGTTGGGTAGTTGTGATGGTATCATATTCTTCTTAATATGGCGGTTGTAGTAAGAATCACACATTGTCAGGTTCTTGTCAGAACTGTCAAAGGAAATGCTTCTAGGTACCGTATGTTCTGCATCGAACATCTCACCGTTAAGAAGATTTGAGAGACTGATGATGTGACCAGTATATATACATTGACATCCCTGCTCAAGCCATAGTTTATATTTCTTTATCACATGCTGAAATCTGTCGCTTTCTCCATAGAGGTCTTCACCTGACTGTTCCAGTACATAGCGTGCTGCGTCAACATCATCGTCATTGATGGCTTTATCATGATAATACTCTTGAAGGATGTCCTTGATGGCTTTGTTCTCATCACGACGCTCCTCGTTGTATTTCTGAATAGCCCATCGTTTGTTGATATCATTGTTCACTCTCGTTGTCTCTACAACAAGGCGGGTTTCCTGAGGGTCAATAAGTCCTTCATCTATCATCTTATTGATTACACTTCTCAACACGTTCAATGTCCGCATGACAGTAGGATTACGAATGGCTCCGATGTTGGGACTGCCAAGATGATTGGCGTTCTCCTTGTCGCGAGGGAAATCGGAAAGCATGGAGGGATGATACAGTTTTTCCCATTTGCTGTCATCTATGCCTGGGTATTTCTTGCATAGTTCTTCTTTGAGGGCATCAACTATTCGTGGGGCTTTCACAAAGTCTCTATGAATATCTGCAAAGAACGACTGATAAAGGTTCGTCACACGATTGATCATCTCCTGTTGTTCATTTGCATCAAGCAGAGAAAAGTCTTTGTCATTATCCACTATACATTTTACAACGGCATCCCTATCATCGTCACTTAATCGATATTCATAGTTATGATCGGCAAAACGGTCTCTGACTGGCATAGATTTATAGTTGGCAATAAGAGTGTTGACAATTCTGCAAATCCGCACTTCCTGAATAACTTGTCCTTTTACCTGTCCGAGATAAATGTCAATCAATTCCTTGACGCCCTCTTCCGTCATACCTGTAATGTCAGGTACTTTTGCAAGAAATACGGCATCTGAGGTTTTGAGTCCATAGACCAGCATACGATTGATGTTCCTGAGGGCCTTCAGGCTGAGTGTGGCATAGCCTTGATCCATTGCATTCCACAATTTGCAGAGTCTGTCAGTAGCCTGTTCGTCCCATCCTAATGAGTGATGGGCAAAAGCCGTCACATCTTCTTTTTCGTCAGTATCGAAACAGAAGTTCCATAAGTCCATCGCATGATATATTACGGTATGCTTTTCTCTTTCAGACCTTTTGGTGTGAGTATCGCGCGTCTTGGTACCTTTCTGCTCGAAGTGTTCTATGTCAGTGCCGAAATAATCTGCAATGTTTTGCAAGCGTGCCGTCACAGGACAGCCTGCTACCAGCGTATTATCCTTATAGTTGATGGTCTTGGCCTTTTCTGTATTCACAAATGCCAAGCCAAGATGCTTTTCCAAGAACTTGCGGATGACCTCAAAGTTAAAATCCTTTCTGACCTTAGAAACAAATACCTCCTGATAGAGTTGGATCTTGATATCCAATGGTAATTCTTGCCAAACATCTTCAGCAGATGCCTTATAGCGGATGTTGTTGATAAAAGCCCAGGCTCGATACTTTTCATATTCAGGGTGTGAGATTGGACATCGTCTCTTGTTTTTCTCAAATATACACTTACCTATATGACTCTTCTGAGGACGAAGAGGGAGTTTATAGAAGAGCGTACCAATTCCTTTCTTCGTACTTATCAGCCTTTTGTGCAATTCCTGATAACCACTAAGCCCTTGCTGGAACTGGAAGTATTCATTAATCTCATCGACATTCTGGGAGCGTACTGCCTGATAGCGACTATTACGAATCCTTACGCCCTCATCTTCCAAGCAGGCAAATGCCTGTCCGACAGTCTTCAGTTGGTGAGAATCCATATATTCAGTCAGGTCTTTGGATTTCTTTTCCTCAGACTTCTTCATGGCACCTGCCAGATCGTCTGTACTAATTTGGGAATCCTTGTTACCTTCTTCCAACTCTGCCAAGGTTTCACCCTTACTGCTCTTGAAGCCTCGATGAAGGGCTATGTGATAGATGGCTCTTCCAAGTCTGTATCTATTCTCAGGATGAGAGAAGTCAAGTTGCTTTTCAACCAATTCACGCCTCAATTGGAATGGACTTGTATAATCTGGAATACCATCGCCATTGAAATCCAACTTGATCCATTGATTGAAGGCTGTATCGTCTACAGGATATTCGCGTCTCAGGTTCCTGGTCTTGTCATAGACGCGCCATTTCTCCAACGAATCCGGACTCATCGGACACATATCATATTCAATCAGAAGAGCCAATGTGGCCCACCTCTTATATCTACTGTGTTCCTTTAAGCGTCGGCTTTGTACATGTGATCTGCGATCTGAAGCCAGCGTGTACTCTCCTGTCTGACTCATGCCCGTACCTGAGTCAAATGTCGTTACAGAGAACCATTCCAGCTGGTCGATGATATTATCACCAAGTTCCAGATTCCTGAGAAGTATACCCAGCGAACCTGTTCCTAAATCGATTCCAACAACTTTTTCCTTCATTTTCTTAGCAGAATATTTGGTCTTATCGTTTTTATTTTCTAATTTTGCACCCAGATACAAGTGAAAGACTTTTCACAACAAGGCTTTTTAAGCCGAAGTTCTACTCCCGCGACTGCCGTGGGAGTTTTTAATTATACCATTCTGAAATCCGTATTGCATTGTTAATGTCTTTAGTTATATATGATTCTGCAAAGATAAACCTTTTTTCTCAGATTTCCAATAAAAAACCAAGTTTTTTAATCGGATTCATTCAAAATCTCCTCTTTTCCGTATTCGTGCCACCAGAATGTGGCGTCGTTGGGTGACTATCTGTGTCCGCACACTTATCTAAATAACGTTAAATGATTTGGAGAAATGGAAAAGACCCATTATCTTTGCAGCGTGTTTTTCATAGATTAACTGTGAATGTGCAGTTTATTAAAAAGGTTAACTTTCGGGGAGTCGTGAGACTCCCCTTTTTTTGTACAATTCGGAAAAAGTCGACGAGTCGACAAGTCGACAAATAGTGGTTTTTAATGGTTCATAATTGGGAATCGGTGGATTGGACAAGAATCCTTATATTAAATTATATAATAATATATATAATATATATATTATATATATTATTATATAATTATAGTGACTGAATTGCCGACTTTGAAAAAGTAATTTGTCGACTTGTCGACTCGTCGACTGCTTAGCAGAAAAAAGGCTCCCGCTGAATAGCAAGAGTCTCTATTAACATTGGGGGATGGCACTTATTTGAAAATAAATGGCACTTAAACAAGGGGCGTCCCGGCACTGGGGTCAGGGCCCGCTGACAGGTCCTGCGGACACAATCATCGAGACCAGACCCCAATGCTAGGTCATGGCTCGCCGAGTTCGGTGTAGATCAACTGAACTTCCGCCGGCGTGTAGGTGCGGCGAGAGAGACTGAGAAGACTGCGGAGGCGTGGATTGAAATCCAACCACTCCCGGAACTTACGCCAGGCTGACATCGCGGAGAGCCTGGGGAAATACTGTTGGGCGAGTTCACTGCGCCCGAATGATCTGATAGTTTTTTCCATTGTTATTGCTTATTTATTAATATGGTACAAAGTTACAAAAAAAATTTCAAATATACAAGGAAATATCTTGCAAAAACTTGCAAGAAGTAGCAATAACTTGCAAGGTCAAAAATAAAAGCAGTATCTTTGCAATGTCAAAAGAGATCGAAGGCAGTGCGCAGGCTGGAGAGACCAGAAGACAGTAAACAAACAAATTTAACAAACAAACTATTTAAAAATTTACAAAGTATGATTGAACTTTACATTTCTCAAAACAAGAACACTGCGAGTGAGGCGTACGGTAAGTACTACCCCCGAGTGAGTTACAAGCAGACCATGAACATCCATGACATGGCGGTTCATATGGCTGAGCACAACACCCCGTTCTCCGAAGGTACCATCGAGGGTATCCTGCGAGACTTCGTGAAGTGCGTTCGTGAGCAGACGCTGAACGGTAACACCGTGAAGGTGGACAACCTGGCGATCTTCAAGGTGAGCGTGATCGGTAACGGTTGTAAGGAGCTGTATGATGCAGACCTGGACAAGACCATCACCGCGAGCATCGGTACCATCGGTAAGAACGACAAGACGGGTCCGGCTGTGAACAGCCTGAAGCTGCTGGCACAGGCTACTGGCGAGTACACCCGCGAGGAGTTGAATAAGGACGGTAAGCTGGGTTGGACCGACAAGGCCGCTGCCGAGATCGCAGCTGCAAAGAATGCCGCCATGGGTGGTAACAGTGGTGGATCGTCTTCGGGTGGCTCCGGTGAGAGCAACGGTGGTAGCCAGAACGGTGGTGAGCAGAATGGTGGTGAGCAGGGCCAGCAGGCTACGGGCTATGCGCTGACCATCTCGAAGAGCGGAACTGGTACCGCAAGTGTCACCAGCGGTGGTAACGCTGTGACTTCCGGGGCGAGCCTGAGTGAGGATGCCGAGGTGGAGATCAGCATCACGCCGGCCAGCGGTGCGACGCCCACAGCAACCATCAATGGCTCCTCGATCGAACTGACTGAGGATAACGGCGTGTACAGCGGCTCGTTCGCGATGCCCGGACAGGCTTCGAGCCTCGTGATCAATACGGGTACCGCTGATGGTGGCGACGGGCTGACGAACGACTAAGGCCATAGAGGCGCAGCACACTGGGAGACAGACCCCTCTGTGAGATCAAAGATATCACATTTGGGTCAGTCCCCAGTGAGCAGCGCGCCGACGCCATAAGTAAAGCTAACGTATAAAAATCTGTGTGAGATGAAGAAAAGAATTATTGAGGTGGCGGTGAAGGTAGTAGTAGCCGCACTCACGGCCTTCCTGACGGCGATTACGACCACGAGTTGTATGGGGTATGGGCCTATTGCGCTCTAAGGAGCACAAAAATCCCCTCGCGGTTGCGAGGGGATTTGGTGTTTATTTGAACTTGTATGGGAGGTCGCCCTTAACCCAGTTCGTGCCATCGCCCCAGCCGGGGTTCTGCTCGAGGACTCCCTCAGACAGTGTGACCTGATCCTCAGGAATCTTGAAGAAACCACCCTCGGTGTCACGATAACGCTGCATGAAGTCGTTGGTGAAGGCGTACTCGCCAGGGATGCCCTGATTCAGGATGGGATTGCCCACCTGATTCTTCACCTTCTCCGCGACATCGCCCCAGCGGCGCAGGTCGTTCCAGCGCAGGGCCTCGAAGCAGAGCTCATAGCGACGCTCCTTCTTCAGGGCTTGCAATGAATAAGTGACATCGGGCAGGCCTGCACGCTGACGGACGGCATTCAGACCGCTCTTGCCATTGTAGACCACCTTACCATCGGTGAGCTCGGAGTGCATGAGCAGCACATCGGCAAAGCGGAGCCATACGAGCGACTGGGTCAGACCGGTCTGACGGTTGTTCTCACTGCCATAGTAGTAGCCATAGCTCAGGTAGCGACCACTGTGGTCTTCATTATAAGCCTCGCAACCAAGGTATTTCTTGGCCAGCAGGTCGGTATTCTCCACCTCCTTGGCGGCATCACCTTTGTAATTAGGGATTTCGTCGGCACGCTTACAGATGGAGCCTACACGGCGGTAGTCGCCAGCATAGTCGGGATCCTCAGCCCAGTCGGTCCATAGCTTCCAGCATACGGGACCGTTGCTGTAGCCCTGTACGGAGAACGGGAAGGCAGCCTCGGTAGTCTTACGCGGATTATAGAACTCGACGATACGGTTGTGGCGCAGCTGAGACTCAGCACTCCAACCAGGAACGTTCGACATCTTCACAGCAAACATGCTCTCCTTGTTCTCGTCGGTCTCCCAGTTCAGACCGTTCTCAAGGGCATAGGGATAGTCCTTGGCGGTGTAGGGATTGGTATAGGGCCAGAGGTTACGCTGGTCGCTGACGAGGCCGTAACCGCTGTTCTGGATACAATCCTCGAGCCAGGATGCCACCTGCGACTTGGAGATGCTGCCACCATCTGCAAGGGGCAGTTCCGACTTGCCATAGAAGCCGGTATAGAACAGCCACACACGTGCCATCATGCCCTCGGCAGCCCACTTCGACACACGACCGATGCCAAAGTCGGGATACTTGGTCGACGGGCCTTTCTCGATGGAAGTCTTCAGGTCGGAAGCAATCTGGGCATACACCTCATCAGGCGTAGACTTTGGCAGATTCTTCGGCTCCGTAGAGAGCACGAGGGGCACGCCGTTGAACACCTGTGCAAGATTGAAATAATAGAAGGCACGGAGGAAATAGATCTCGCAGAGCAGCTGGTCTTTCTTAGCGGGCGAAGACCACTCGGTCACTTTGTCGATGGTCTCCAAAGCATTGTTGGCACGGTTGATACCTGCATAGCGCTGTTTCCAGAGGGGTTTCATCCAGTCCAGATAGGCGTTCATCAGACGGTCGACGCCCTGGGCGCCGATGTTACTTTGGCTACCACCGCCCAGACGGTCGTCGGAAGCGATATCAAAGACGAAGAAGGGGTCTTCCTCAGGATCAGCAAGGTTTCTGTTCATCACGGCATAGATACCATTCACCATCTGGATGGCGTCTTTCTCGTTGACGGGGAAGTTGGAGGTATCCTTCTTTGTAAGGTTGTCTGTATCGAGGAAGTCCTCACAAGAGACAAGGAGAAAAGGAGAGATGGAGAGAAGGAGTAAGGAGAATACACCTGCCGACAGTCTCTTTCCTGTTTTATATATCTTGGTAATCATAACTCTTAATTCTTAATTGTTAATTCTTAGAAATTGATATTCATGCCCACCTGGAATGAACGTGAAGACGGATAATATCCGCAGTCGATACCAGAAGCCCAGCTGTTTCCGTTGCCGAAGCCCACCTCAGGATCCATACCTGAGTAGCCAGTGAAGCAGATGAAATTATTGAGCGACACATAGAGCCGGCACTTTTGTAAGGGGAGCTTGGAATAGAGGCGCTTGAAATCGTAGCCGAAGGAGATGCGGGAGATCTTGAAGAAGTCGGCATCCTCGATCCAGACGCGTGAGATCTCAGACATGTTGGCCGTCTTACCGTCAGAGAAGCGTGGATATTCGTTGGTGCTACCCTCGCCCGTCCAATACTTGCTATAGACGTCTGTACAGTAGTTGTCATCGGGATGGTCAGAGAACTGACGATAGCTCTTTGCCACCTGCTGTCCGAAGGAGCCGTAACCGTTGATACCCAGGTCGAAGCCCTTATACGACACAGTGATATTCAGACCAGCGGTGAAGTCGGGATTCGGGTCGCCGATCATCGTCTTGTCATCTTCTTTCGTAATCTTACCATCGCCATTGAGGTCCTTGAACATCACGTCACCCGGTTGCAGCGATTCACCCTGAAGCGCATTTTTCTTGTCACCATTACAGTTACGGTCGAGGTAAGCCTGCAATTCCTGCTCGTTCTGGATGATACCTTCCATCTCATAGCCCCAGAAATAACCGATAGGATAGCCTACCTGCACACGGTTGATTTCGGCCGTGTTCTGTGCAATGGCATTCTCGCTACCGTGGATGATACCCTCGGAGTTAGCCAGACGGGTAACCTCGTTCTTGTTGTGCGAGAAGTTGGCAGAGACACTGTATCTGAAGTCCTTACCGATCTTGTCGTTCCAGCTCAGCTGAACCTCAAAACCCTTGTTCTGGATATCACCGCCGTTAATGTAAGGCGGGTTAGTTCCGTAGATGAGCAGTGTCGGGGCGACAACCAGCCAGTCCTTAGTAGTCTTCTTATACCAATCGAAGGTCACACCCAGACGATTGTTCAATAAGCGGGCATCGAAACCGAGGTCAAGCTGCTCAGAGGTCTCCCACTTCACATCCTCGTTGGGAAGGATATCGGGGAAGGCACCCAGACCTGGCGTGTCTTTACTCTCGAAGTAGTATGGATCGTTGAGATCGATGGTGGCCAGATACTGGAAGTTGGAGATGTTACAGTTACCGTTCTGTCCCCAGCTGGCACGGATCTTCAGGAAATCAAGCCAAGTCTTTGTCGACTCCATAAAACTCTCGTTGCTGATCACCCAACCAGCAGATACAGAGGGGAAGTAACCCCAGCGCTTACCGCGTGCGAAGTTGGAAGAGCCATCGGCACGGAGCACGAGCGAGAGCAGATAAGTCTCGTTGTAGTTATAGTTGATACGTCCGAAGAACGATGCGATGGCGCCCTGACTTTCAGGACTACCGCTAACAGAGGTCAGCGATTTGTCGATCACCTTGGCATTGTCGATATAAGCATGGTCGAACGACCCTGGGAACTGTGAGTCGCCATTGGTCACGCTGACACCATTGCCATATCCCCACTTCTCAACAGACTGTCCGAGGAGAGCGTCGATATTATGGAATCCAAACGACTTTTTCCAGTTCACGGTATTCTCCAGCGACCAGCGGATGCTGTACGACTGACTCTGCCGGACTTCATCGTTGGCCTGCATCTTCTTGGCACTGAGTTCATAGACAGGCTTATAGCTGCGGCTCTCCCTGTGACGATACTGCCAACCTGCACTGGTACGCCAGGTCAGATCCTTGATGGGTGAGAACTCCAGGAAGAAGTTGGTCTGCAGGCGCCAGCCCTTGTTATAACCGCTGCCATTGTCGTAGAGCATCGATGCCAACGGGTTGGCGGCCTCATCGAGGAAGTTCCAGTTGTCGGCCTTGATATCCTTATACTCATAGTAGCCGCCCTCATCGTTATAGAGGGGCAGCAGCGGCGTCATAGCCAGTAGGGTACGGATGCTGTTGCCATAGATACCGCCCACGGAAACACCACGCTTGTCGGTCGACGAGAATGTGACGTTCTCACCCACCTTCAGTACATCGCGACCCTTCTTGCGGATCAGCGAATAGTCGGAGTTGAGACGAACGGTATAACGGTCGAACTTCGGATCGGCAGGTGCACCTAACGTACCTGTCTGGTGATACTTGGTGAAACCGAGGGCAAAGCGCGACAGGTCGCTACCGCCAGAGATACTGATCGATGCATTGTGCATCGGCGCATTGTCGATCGTGGTCTCGTCAAGCCAGTTGGTACCATTCCAACTGCCATTCATAATCTGGGCATACTGCTTGGGGATATAGTTTTCCCAGACATAGGGCTCAACACCCTGTATCTCACGGGCCTTGTTGATGATTTCCATATATTGTTTGGCATTCAGCGGAGTCACATCGTTGGTATTGACGTTCTGCCAGCCGAGATAGCCGTCGAATGAAACATTGACATGTCCAGTGCCAGCCTTACCCTTCTTTGTGGTAACGAGGATGACGCCGTTAGAGGCACGGGCTCCGTAGATGGCGCTGGAGGCCGCGTCCTTCAGGATGTCGATGCTCTCGATGTCGTTCGGAGAGAGGTCGTCGATATTGGCACCAGGCACACCGTCGACTACATACAGCGGGGTATTGGAACCGACGGTACCCATACCACGGATCACCACCTTGTAACCCTCACCAGGCTGACCTGAGTTCATAACGATGTTCATACCTGAAGCCAGACTCTGCAGGGCACCGAAGGCATCGACTGCATTCACAGCTTCAATGTTGTCAGAAGTCACATGCACTGTAGAACCTGTCACCAGTTTCTTGCGCTGTGTACCGTAACCCACCACCACCACATCGTTCAGGAGTTCGGATTCCTCTTCGAGGGTGATGTTAGCCGTCCTGCCTGCTACCGGTGTCATCGTCACCGTCTTGTAGCCGACATAAGAGATCCTGATCTTGGCACCCCTGGTAATGGACAAGCTGAAGGAGCCGTCTGCTCCTGTCACCGTTCCATTGCCTTGAGTACCCACTTCAATGACTGCAGCCCCCATCACGGGTTCACCGTTAGAATCGAGGACTACGCCCTTTACCTGCACAGCAGTCTGCGACTGAGCGACTGCATCTGTTGCCATTACAGGAACAGGAATAGAAGATGCGCCAAGCATCAACACACCTGCACACATGGCAGAAAGGAATTTTTGATAGTAGTACATAAAAAAATTAGTTGGTTGAATATAAAGTTGATAATAAACTAAGTTCTGGTTGATTTATTCATAAATTCGATTACAAAGATAACAATAAAGTCGGAAGATTGTATCTCCCGACCATGCTTTTGTATTTTTTTGATTGTTACTTCTACCTTTTTCTTGTACGAATCAGCCCGCTTTTAGCTTTGTTAAGAATCAGAAGCCTCTTCAGATACCGGTTCCTCTATCAGTGACTTTTTCATGATGACATATTTCTGATAATAGTCAATGCTCAGTGTGGTGAGGGGCAGGGCAATGATCATGCCGAGAATACCCAGCAACGAGCCCCAGATGGAAAGCGACAACAGGATGATGGCCGAATGGAGGCCCGTGACATGTCCCATGATCTTCGGGGTGAGGAAGGTGTCCTGGATAATCTGCACGACAGCAAACACGATAAGCACCATCAGCATGATGACCCAGAAATTCTGACCTGTGTCAGCCGCTTTTACGATGGCGAGAAGGATAGCGGGCACAAAGCCTACCAACTGAAGATAAGGCACCATGTTGAGCAGTCCGATGAACATGCCCAGACCCACAGCAATGGGGAAGTCGATAATCAGGAAACCGATACTGAACAGGATGCCCACACACAAGGCCACCAAAGCCTGTCCGCGGAAATACTTATTCATGCTGACCTCTACATCGCTGACCAACTGCTTGGCAAAGCCACGATAACGTTCAGGCAGCAGGTTAGGCCATCCGCGATTGATATCCTCATAGTCTAATAATATTAATAAGGTATAGAGGGCCACCATCGTCAGTGTAAACACACTCGACATGATGCTGATGGACTGAGTGATGACATCCCACACCTTAGGAAGCGTGGCCTTGATGCCCTCCAGGAAGCCGTCCTGGGTAACAATGGCCTGAATCTGTTCGGCACTCAGGTGATCCCGTACGTATTCCTGAATCATCCTGGGAATGTTGCTCATGGTCTCATTGTTGGTAACATAGGCCACCAGCAGATCCTTCACCCGCAGGCTCTCTTCCACCATAGGCGGAATCATCAGCCAGAAAACAGCCGTGAGCACTACCCCTGTAACCAGGAAGGCACTGAGGATGCCGAAGATGCGGTATTTCATCCGGCAACGGTACTGGAAGAACTTCACCAGAGGGAACAGTATATAGGCAATCAGCCAGGCCAGAAAGAACGGGACAAGCACATTGCTCAGCCTGTTCAGCAACATCACGATTCCCACCAGTATCAGGACACCGATGGCTCCACGTATGAAACTATCAAACGTGATCTGCCCCTTCTCATTCGTCATCATCCTCGGCATTTCCTCCATTCGTATCCAACTGATCATCGAGTCTGATTCCCACCTCACCCAGATTGCTCACCGAAACGACCATCGGGATATATTCATCAGTCTGAGGATGGCAGACGCTGGCAGCAAAGAAGAGATTGTTACCCTCTACCTTGTCGAACACCAGACCCTCCAGAATACCCGTCTTCCGATAATCGTCATTCAGGAACCCGTCGAATGCAGCCTTCGTGAATGACTTGCTGAAGAAGACGCTACCGTCGGCACGGATAATACGCAAGGAGATACGATTGTCGACGTATTTCTGTCCTGTCTCATCCTTCACCATGCGGAGACTGTCATCAGGCGTACGGTTCACCACCACCTGATAATTCTTGCTCAGCCATTTCACGTCTGTCGTCTGATTATAATCCTGCATACGGATGGGAGCCTGCAATTTGGGCTTCTCCACTTTCGGTGCGATGATATCGTCATGCTTCTTCTTCTCACCACAACTGGCAACAAGCATGGCCAACACAGAAAAAAACACTATCTTTACTAGCTTCTTCATTACTTTTGGTTTAATGATTCAGCTGCAAAGATAGTGCTTTCTGAGTAAACAACCAAATATTTTTGATTTCTTTTTAGTTTCTACCGCCAAAACCGCCGCCAGGACCACCCATGCCACGACGACCACGCTGTGCACGCTGCTCCTCCATATCCTTCTGATAGCTCTTGAACTGCTCGGGAGTCAGGATCTTCTCCAATTCGGCATTGTATTTCTTCTGGTTCTCTTCTCTCTGCTTACGCATCTCCTCGAACTGAGCACGCTGCTCCTCAGTCATCTGGAAGCCACCGCCACCCATCTGGGGAGCACCCTGGCCACCCTGACCAGCCTGACCACCGCCACGACGGCCACCCATACCACCAGGACGGCCACCGCCCATACGGCCCATACCCATACCTGGGCCCATCGTTTCAGCATTCTTGGTGTTCAGTTCCAAGAGCTTCTTGGCCTGGTCTGCATCGAGCTTGTACTTCTCTACCATAGCGTCGGTGCGCTGCTTAATCATTTCTGTTCTGTCAAACTGTGGACGCTGTCCATTGTTGTCCTGTGCTACAGCGGTCGTACCCATCAGTACGGTGGCTGTCATAATCATAAAGAATCGTTTCATGTTGCTTTAATTTTTAATGTTTCTAAATGTTCAAACTTCTATCTATTTGACACCAAAAAAGCAAAAAAGTTTAATTGAAATAAAAAAAAAGTACCTGATTATGTATGCGGCAGCAAATTTTTCACTTTTCACTATTCACTTTTCACTTTATTTTTGTATCTTTGCCCATCATTTATCAACGAACATGAAAAGAATCATATACATATTGCCCATACTCTTGTTGGCACTCTGTGCCTGCAAGGGGGGAAAGGCAGACGAAGGCGGCATCTATCAGGCTACCGACACACTGCCGATGCTGATTACGCAGATACAGAAATGTTCACGACTCTATACGGCTGAGGTCAAGGTTCATAAGATCGTGACCCATGATGATGTGATCCGTCTGAGAGGCAGTCTGCTGCAGAAAGACTTCAATTTCAAGGTCCCTTTGGGCGAACGGAAGATTGCCATTCCCATGGATGCTACCCTGAAGGCCTACATCGACTTCAGCCAGTTTTCGGATAAGAACGTGGAGCGTTCCGGTGACAAGATTACCATCCTGTTGCCTGAACCGAAGATCGTCATGACCAGTTCGAAGATCAATCAGAAAGAGATCCGTGAATATGTCGCCTTTTCCCGTGCTCACTTCAGCGATGCTGAGATGGCCAACTATGAGCAGCAGGGACGGGCAGCCATCATCCAGAGCATTCCGCAGTTGGGTATTCTGGAAATTGCCCGTGAGAACTCTGCTCGCATCCTGGTTCCGATGCTGACAGAGCTGGGCTACCAGGAAGAGAACATCACCATTGCCTACCGTAAGCAATACGGTGTTGGCGATCTGAAGAAACTATTAGAGATTATCCCATGAGAAAAACGATAGAGAACATCCGAAGCATCACCGTTGCTGCAGCAATCATCGTGGTCGTATTGTTAGCAGTCTGGTTGTATCGTTCGTTAGGTGATGCCCGTCTGGAAGTGGGTGCAGACGACAGCATCGGGCTTACACCGACACAGATTGAGAGTATCAAGGCCGTTGGGGAATGGGAGTTTCTGAGCGTCAGCACGGAGGAACTGATAGACACCACCCGCAAGCGTCTCTTCAGCGACGACCAACTGGTACGTATCTATTACGGTACCCTGCGTCTGGGTGTCAACATGAAACAAGTAGAGCCGGGCTGGATCCAGCAACGTAACGACACCCTCTTCCTGACGCTGCCCAAGGTGGAACTCCTGGACCGCGACTTTATCGACGAGGCCCGCACGAAGTCGTTCTTCGAGAGCGGCACCTGGAAGGCAGAGGATCGCGAGGCCCTCTATAAACGTGCTTACAGGAAGATGATTGCCCATTGTCTGACACCAGCCAACCTCAGCACGGCAGAAGACAATGCCCGTGACAGTTTCAGGAAAATGCTGCGTTCTATGGGTTATCAGAATATAGAAATCACATTCGGGAAATAACAACAACACAAGAATAATGGACGGACTTAATCATATCCTGGAAGAATTGAGCGGCTGGCTGTGGGGTTGGCCAATGATTATATTATTATTAGGTACACATATCTATCTGACCATCATCCTCCGCTTCCCTCAGCGGAAGATATTCACGGCAATACGACTCTCTGTGAAGCGCGACCCGGATGCCACAGGCGATGTCTCTCAGTTCAGATCCTTGGCCACCGCTTTGGCAGCCACCATCGGAACAGGCAATATTATCGGTGTGTCAACAGCTGTTGCCTTAGGCGGACCCGGTGCCGTTTTATGGTGCTGGCTGACGGGTGTATTCGGTATCTCCACCAAATATGCAGAGGGACTATTGGCCATCAAATACCGTACGAAGACTCCTGAGGGGAAGATGCTTGGAGGTCCTATGTATGCCTTAGAGCGGGGACTCGGATGGAAATGGCTGGCCGTGCTGTTTGCCATCTTTACTGCCTGTGCCTCCTTCGGTATCGGCAACACGGTGCAAGCCAACGCCATCGCCACCCTCTCCTTCGAGACTTACGGGATTTCCCCATATATCACAGGAACTATTGTCTGTCTGATGACAGGCGCTGTCGTTCTGGGAGGTGTGAAAAGCATTGCCCGCGTTTGTGGCATGCTGGTACCCTTCATGGCGTTCTTCTATGTCATTGGCTGTATCACTATCCTCTGCCTGAATGCCAGTTATTTATGGCCAGCCCTGAAGCTGATTGTCGTCTCTGCCTTCAGTCCCCAGGCAGCAGGTGGCGGTTTCATTGGTACCACCGTGATGATGGCCGCCCGCTTCGGTATTGCACGAGGTTTGTTCTCAAATGAGTCCGGACTCGGTTCTGCTCCCATCGTCGCTGCAGCCGCCCAGACACGTAATCCCGTCCGTCAGGCACTGGTTTCCTCCAGTGGCACATTCTGGGACACAGTGGTCATCTGCGCCCTGACGGGAATGGTGATTGTGAGCAGCATCATCGCCTATCCCGACATCAGCTATGAGAACGGCGCCACACTGACAAAGGCTGCTTTCTCAAAGATTCCTGTAATAGGAACGCCCCTGCTTACCTTCGGTCTGCTTACCTTCGCCTTTTCCACCATTCTAGGATGGTGTTACTATGGCGAAAGAGCTGTGGAATACCTGAAAGGCAGGAAGTGGGTTATCGCCTACAGAGTCATCTATATCGTCGCCGTCTTAATCGGCAGTGTCATCAATCTGGCTATTGTCTGGAATCTCGCTGACTGTATGAACGCCTTGATGGCCATACCTAACCTGATCTCACTGTTGTGTCTCAGTGGCGTCATTGTGCATGAAACAAGGAAATATCTTTGGCAAGGCAGACTCGACGAAGAGATGGAAGGCACACTATGATGGAGGGCACTATTTCCGGGTCAGTTTCACGCAGCCGGTAACCCTGACGACATCAGCAGCAACCACGAAACGTACATCGTAATCACCAAAAGGCATGCCATAGATCCGTTCCGCATCGTCATGATAAGAGGGACGCGGATCCAAGGAAAGTGTCTGGCGTAACGTTTCCAAATCTGATGATGAAAACAGACGGGCCAGATGTTCTGGTATTTCCACCTCCAAGGATTTCCATGACGTCTGATCCACGAATCCGCTCTTAGCCTCCGGATGGCTGTCGGCATAGACCACATAGGGTTTGATATCATAGATAGGTGTGCCGTCCATCAGATCTGCCCCTTTCACATAAATCACCGGTCCCAGGTCCGGATGTTCTTCTATTCTGTCGAAACGTACACAGGAGAGTCCCAGATGATTGGGTCGGAAAGGAGAACGTGTGGCAAAGACTCCCATCCTGATATTTCCTCCCAGTCGCGGAGGCCTTACCGTCAGACTCCTGACTCCTGACTCCTGTCTCCTGATTCCCGAGAACTCCCAGATAAGCCACAGATAGTCGAAATCTTCAATCCCGCGAAAGGCCTCCAGATGGCGGTATGGCGGTTCGAAGACAATGCTCCCCGTGAGGTTCTCTGCAAGACCGCTTTGGCGCGGAATGCCGAATTTTGACTTCAACGGCGAACGGAAATGGGCTATCGGTACTATTTCCATCGGGTGCAAAGTTAGTTAATTTTATTGAAAATCATGTCAGCGGCAGCAATTTTTTCACTTTTCACTTTTCACTTTTACCTTATTTTATTATCTTTGCACTCAAAATCAACGGGATCGCAACTATGGATACGAGGATATTCCTTTTGGCACTGACCATGCTGTTCACAATAGGTCAAGCAAAGGCTGCTGACGACTACAAGCAGTCCCCAGAGTATTTGGCTCTGAGGGACTCCATGCATCACGCCTTCAACGATGGCGATAGTGCACGTTTCTTCCCTGCTGTCGCCAGACTGCAGGACTATCTGCTGAAACAGGGTGATCTGCATGCTTATTATACCCAACGATGCAATGAGATTGTCTTCCAATTGAACCGTCAAAGGATCTTCGAAGCCTATATGCTAGGACGTCAACTTTCCATCGAACTGCGAGAGAAAGGCCTCGATAAGGAAATGTACATGGCCTACAACATGTTGGGGCATATCAACCGTTACTGCGGCAACAAGGACGCAGCCAAGCGCAACTTCAACACCGTGATCAGCATGATGGAGAAAGCAGGCTATTACGAGAGTATGCCACCTATCTACATGAATCTGGTCAACGTGGAGTTGGACGATGATCCTGAGGAAGCCAGAAGGCTGCTCGACAAAGCCAAGGAAATCGCAGAGAAATATTCCCCGGAAAGGGTGTTCGACATCGAGACACGCAGGACACTCATCTATTACAACAGTGGCGACATTCCCAAATTCCTGGAAGGCTATAAAGCATATCAGGAGGGCGTGGCTGAAGGCAAGAGTTCCGTTCATGGCCGCAGCATCGAAGTATACTATCTGGCCACTATGGGAAAGATCGACGAGGCGGTGGCCTTAGCCAGGAATGAACTAGGCGATGAGGGTCGTGAAGCCATCACGAAAATCTACGAACAGTCAGGCCGCTGGAAAGAAGCCTACAATTCGTTGCGCCAGTTTATGAGCTCCAGCGATTCCGTGAACAATGTGGTGCTAGCCAACAGTATGAAGGGTATCCGTGAAGAGCTGCGTATCTATGATATGGAAAGGGACTCAGCCCGTCAACTTACCATCGGTCTGATGATTGCCGCCGTCCTGTTGGCGTTTCTGGTGGCAGCATTAGTCTATATCCACTTCTCCCGTCGTCGTCACATGAGCCAACTGAAGAAAGCCTACGACCACGCCCTGGAGTCTGACAAGATGAAGTCGGCCTTCATCCGGAATGTCACCCATGAGGTACGTACGCCACTCAACATCATCAGCGGTTTTGCACAAGTCATCGCCGATCCCGAACTCGTGGCCGGCCCCGAGGAGCGGCTTCATATTGCACAGATGATGCAGAAGAACACCCAACTCATCACGTCGCTCGTGGATGAGATGCTGGAACTCTCGCTCAACGAGAACACCCCGGGGAAAGTAGCAAAAGATGACTCCGTGGAAGTGAATGACCTGATACGCGACTTCCTGCAAGAGAATGAATACAAGGTCAACAAGAAGACTATCAAGCTACAATTTGAGAGCAGTCTCGAAGAAGATTTCCGTCTTCAGACCAACGAGGAGATGCTCAAGCGCGTTGTCACCCTATTATTCGACAATGCTGTCAAATACACCCAGGAAGGCAGCATCACCGTGATGGCCAGTGCCGATGACGAGCAGGTGACGCTGGCAATGGAGGATACGGGTACAGGCATTCCCGCTAAAGAAGCAGAGACCATCTTCGACCGTTTCGTCAAACTCGACACTTTCAAAGAGGGCCTTGGCCTCGGGCTGCCGCTTTGCAGAATGATTGTCAACCGTTTAGGCGGTTCCGTCAATCTCGACACAAGCTATAAGCAAGGTGCCCGTTTCGTAGTCAAATTAAACAGATAACCAGATATGAAGAAACAATTGTTCTTAATTTGCGCAGCAGTCATGTCATTTGCCTGCTGCCAGGCCGCCCAGAAGGTGGACGAGTTTACCACCAAAAGCGGTAAGAAAGTGACGATCACGTGCATCAAGCACGCCAGTATGGAAATCAATTACAACGGTACGGTGATACAGGTAGATCCCGTTGGCTTCGGTGTACAGCCCACGACAGACTACAATCAGTTCCCCAAGGCCAACATCATCCTGATCACCCACGAGCACAAGGATCACTTCGACCGTGAGGCCATCACCTGTGTGAGGACCCCTGCCACCAGCATCTATTCAAACAATGCCGTCTATAACATGTTCCGCAACAGCATTCCCCTGAAAAACGGCGATAGCATCGTCTATGCGCCCGACATCAAGATCGAGGCTGTCCCTGCCTACAACTACACGGAAGGCCGCACACAGTTCCATCCCAAAGGACGTGACAACGGCTATATCCTCACCCTCGACGGACTGCGCATCTACATTGCTGGTGACACTGAGGACATCCCGGAGATGGAGGCCATCAAGGATATCGACATCGCCTACCTGCCTTGTAACCAGCCTTACACGATGACGGTCGATCAGCTGGTGAAGGCAGCAAAGACCATCAAGCCCAAAGTGCTCTTCCCCTACCACTATAGCCAGACGCCTGTCGCACAGATCTCGATGAAGCTAGCAGGCAGCGGCATAGAAGTCCGCATCCGCGACTATCAGTGATTTTTCCGACCACGAATTTCACTAATTTCACTAATTTTCCATACGGACGATAAAAATTCGTGTAATTCGTGGTCATAATAGAACGTATTGTTTATTTCTCAATCTTATGTAATGAAGTATCGCCGGGCTTGAAGAGCAAGCCCGTGCATTTCTGTGCATCGGCCTTGTAAGCCTTCAATTCTATCTTGTTCCAATCAATCTGGTCCGTGCGCTGAGCCAGAGGCGCATGAGGAATCAGACTGCCGTCCTTGACCAGAATGACAGCAGGGATCCTGCCTGCCTCGATGGTCTGATAGCCACCTTCATACACCTTACCCGTCTGATAGTCAATCCACTTGCCCTTCGGCAGATAGACATCACGGCTGTTGCCACTCTCCAGGAGCGGAGCCACGAGCATCTGCGAGCCGAACATATACTCATCCTCCACGAGCCAGGCGCCCTTGTCCTGCGGGAACTCCACGAGCAAAGCGCGAACCATCGGCAGACCGCGCTCGGAGCAGTCCTTTGCCTGCGCATAGACATAGGGCATCAGCTTGTACTTCATCTCAGCACACTCACGGAAAGCCTGCGTAAACGACTCGGAGATCAGCCAAGGTTCCGTAGGAGGTGCACCGTGGGCACGGGTATGACTGCTCAGGAAACCGAAAGGCAGCCAACGGCGGTAGATATCTTCTGGAGAGGCCGTCACGAAACCACCCATATCATGACTCCAGAACGAAAAGCCGCTCAGGCCGAAGCTCAAGCCACCACGCAGGTCGCCCAACATACCTATATTATTAGTAGCCGCATCGCCACCCCAATGGAGGGCATAACGCTGACTTCCTGCCCATGCCGAACGCGCCCAGATGATACCCTCGCCAGGATGGTTGCGCTCAACGACCTCCCAAAGGGCCTTGTTATAGCGCAGCGGATAGAGGTTGTGCTCATAGAGTCCACCCTTGCCGCTATGATAGAAACCGTTGTAAGGCGCTGCCTCACCGAAATCGCACTTGATGGTAGAGACGCCCTGTTTCATCAGACCCTCGATTTTTGATTGATACCAATCAACGGTCTCGGGATTCGAGAAATCGAGGATAGCGTCTTCCACAGGCATACCACCCGTCGCATTCACCACATGCAGGCCCTTCTCGATGATCTCCGGGAAGAAGCGGTTCTTGGGTGTGAAGTAAGGCAACTGCCACAGACAGGTGTGGAAGCCATCCTTCGAGAGCTGCTTCAGCATCCCGACAGGATCTTCAAAACGGTCCTTTGCAAACTGATAGTCACACTGCCAGTCTACGCCGAACCAGCCCGTATCAAAGTGGATTACGTCTGAAGGAATCTTATGCGCCCGCAGCTGACGGGCTATCTCAAGACCTTCCTCCTGCGAGAAATAGGTGATACGGCTCATCCAGGTGCCGAAGCTCCACAGGGGCAGCATCGGTGATTTGCCCGTAATGTCCGTATACTCATTCAGGATATCCTTCGGTTCTCCGAAGAACACAAAGAAATCCATCAGCTCATCAGCCATAAACAAGCGCTGGGCACCAATATACGAGGCACCGAAGTCGCAGGTCACCGGAGCCGAGGTGTGCATGAAGATACCATAGCCACGATTCGAGAAGAAGAAAGGCACGGGCTTGTATTGCCCGTCGGTCTCAGGTCCCTGAGGGTCGGTCACAGAGAGATGCACCTTCTGCCCAACCTTATTCAGCGAAGTAAACGACTCACCACAGCCATAGATCCGCTCACCGGGCGACAGCAGGAACACAGGATTAATGCTGCGGGAATTATCCGAACCTCTCTTGATAAACGAAAACGGCTGCAACTTCACCTGCGTCGAGTCATTATCTATCAGATGCCTCGTCTGCGTCAACACCTTCCCCTTGGCATCCTTAATCACAATGCGGAAGGGATACTTCTGAATCTCGATGCAGCCAAATGCCGTTTTCTCAGCGACAAAACTTTTTTTCGTTTTGAAGCCCTCACAAAACATCACATCGTCAGCATCAGAATTCCTGGATTCCACCGGCGTGGTCAGCATCCTGATCCTCGCTGTCCTGGGACTCACCCACTCTATCTTGATCTTCAGCGCCGGATCATTCTCATACGCTGCATCCGGGAAATCCAGCATCTGCATCCTCACAGGCCAGTAGCCGTTAAGATTGAACGCCTGTCGCGGACTCATCCGATAGCGTTTCCACTGCACCAGTCCCTCACCCTTTGCAGCATCGAAACTCACGAGGCTATCCGCAAAGAAATACGTATTCGACAGGTCATAGAAGTCCGTCGACACATCCTTCTGCATACATTGCAGATACTGTACACCCGCATTCGTCTGGATCTGCGCATCAGCCGTCATCACGCTCCAGAGCGCACAGACAGCACATAACACTTTCTTTTTCATCTTCCTAGTTTTTAAGTTTTCTGGTGCAAAGATACAAACAATTCACTAATTTTGGGTCAAAATTAACAAAAATTGCGCCAAAGTTTGGATGTTTGCGATATTTTGCTTATCTTTGCATCATGACAATGTAACTCAACTATCATTTCCATACTGAAACAATGATTAGTAAGCAAGAATTATTTAAAACGATCTATCTCTATGTCATCCCCTACGCTGTATTGCTCATGGCGATACTCGGATTGATGTATCTGTATCCGAAGCCGGAGCTTCACCTGCTGCTCAACTCCCATCACTCCAGCCTTCAGGATACTTTCTTCAAGTATTACACCCTGTTGGCAGAATGGCCCTTGTATGCGCTGGCCCTGCTCCCTTTGCTATGGAAGAAAATCAAGATAACCATTTTCTTTGCCATATGTGAACTGACGGGCGGTGCCCTGCTACAGATATTAAAACACCTCTTCAGCTTCGACCGTCCTGCCAGTGTGTTCGAGCATTACAACAATCTGGCTCTGCCCCTGGTACAGGGTGTGAACTTGCATCATGGCAATTCCTTCCCATCAGGACACGCCTCCACGTTCTTCATGTTCTGCACCTGCCTTGTTATCATCCAGGCATGTTACTATAGCCAGAAAGACAGACCCCGCAACCTCAGGACCCAGATCCTGTTTAAGGCATCGTTGTTGCTGCTGCTGGTGTTTGCTGCAATGGGCGCCTACTCACGCGTCTATCTTTCCCAGCACTTCCTGTCGGATGTGTGTGTGGGCAGCATCATCGGTTTTACCACACCTTTCCTGATGTTCTACCTGTGCAGGAACAAGATTCTGAAACTTAAAAACGAAGATATAAAATGATGGCATTATTCCGCAAGGCGAAATCCCTATTCACTTCTCATTATTCATTATTCACTTTTTCCAGCATCGTCAGCATAGGCACACTGCTGCTTTACAATCTGCCGTTCTTCCGGTTCGTCATCGACAACAGCGAAGACGGTCCGTTGGGGCTTACATGGCTCATCATATCGCTGGTGATCATCATGTTGGCAGTGAACTTCATGATGACCTGCCTGGCCATGTTCTGCCTGAGAATCGTGGGACGGATCCTGCTGGCCATCCTATCGGTGATCAATGCCACAGCCGTATGGTTCATTCTGACCTACAATGTCATCATCGACGCCACCACTATCGAAAACGTGTTCAACACCAGATACTCCGAGGCTTCTGGATTCTTCAGTTGGGAGATGTGGCTCTTCATCCTTGTCTTTGGTGTCCTTCCCGCCTTGTTCTGTCTGTTCAAGCCAGTAGTCATCGGCAAGGCCAGGAAGCTGGGCATCTATTGCGGCTGCTCGCTGGCTGTCATCCTCATTGTCGGACTGTTGAACATCAACCAGACGCTGTTCATCAGTCAGCACGACACCGAACTGGGAGGATTGCTGCAGCCCTGGTCCTACATTGCCAACACCTATCGCATCATCAGTTTCAGTCAGGACAAACAGGCCGAGGAGATCAAGCTGCCCGATGGCAGGATCACAGACAACGAGAAGGCAGTGGTGGTGCTTGTCATCGGCGAGTCGGCAAGAAAAGCCAACTTCCAGCTCTACGGCTATCAGCGTGCTACCAATCCCCTGCTGTCGAAGCAGAAGGAACTGAAGGTGTATCAGGCCAACTCCTGTGCGACCTACACCACAGCCGGCACCAAGGCCATCCTTGAACCCAAGGACTGCGACGAGCTCTACGAGCTGCTGCCCAACTATGCCTTCCGTACAGGTGTCGACGTATCGTGGCGCACCTCCAACTGGGGCGAGCCCCCCATCCATATCGGTGAATACCTCACCGACCCCGAACTGGCCAACCTCTATGGTGTGAGCAATACCTACGATGACATCCTCTTCCATGGCCTTCGCGAGCGCATTGAGTCGAGTCCTAAGGACAAGGTGCTGATCATCCTTCACACCAGCACCAGCCACGGGCCGAAATACACCGATAAATACCCAAAGGAGTTTGAGGTGTTCAAGCCCGACAACATCGTCGATGCCTACGACAACACCATCCGCTATACCGACTACCTCATCGACGGCCTTATCAACACCCTTCGCGGGATGACCGACTGGAAGAGTGCCATGATTTTCATTTCCGATCATGGTGAGTCGCTCGGCGAGAACAAGATGTTCATGCATGGCCTGCCCATGAGGCTGGCACCCAAGGAGCAGTACGAGATACCGTTCCTGGTATGGACCTCGGAGAATTTCAGGACCTATAAAAGCAACCTGCCCCCAGTGCTGGAGCAGCATTACATATTCCACTCCGTCCTCAACCTGCTGTCTATCCAATCGCCTGCCTACAACGCAGACTACGACATTTTCCAACAATAATGTCACACTATTAAAGGCAATGTGCAAAAAAACTGCAAATTGTTTCATTTGTTCAGAGAAAAGTAGTACCTTTGCACCCCGTTTGAAGTAAAGTATAAAATATAAAGCATGAAATCAAAATTTTGTTTATCAATTTTAGTTTTAAGTCTTAGTTTTCAATCCATCAAAGCCCAAACCATAGAACCTAACCTCAAATGGGGCAAGCCAACGGAAGAAGAACTTAAAATGACAGTATATGACATCGAAAAAGATGCCGATGCCTTGATATTATACCATCAGACCTCTGTGAATTATAACTTCGTCAACGGTGATTTCAAAGTGTTTTACCGCATCAAAAGTCGTCTGAAGGTTCTCAAGCCAGAAGGGAAGCGGGTGGCGGATGAAAGTATCATGTATTATGAGAATGAAACGAACCGTGTCCGCAAAGAAGCCGTCCTGGGTCTTAAGGCAACGGCCTATAACCTCGAAAGTGGTAAGGTGGTCAAGACCAAGATGGAGAACTCGATGGTTAATACAGAACGCCTTGACAAGAACAAAATGCTGCTGAAGTTCAGCGTCCCCCAAGTCAAGGTAGGAACCGTCATCGAATATGAATACCGCATTGAGAGCGATTACTATGGCGACATCCGAGACTGGTATGCCCAACACGACATCCCCGTACTCTATACACAATATGAACTCTCCATACCCGAATGGTTTAAGTTCAACATTGAAGAGACGGGTGTCAATACGTTGGAAAGGCAACGGAATTCTGGCTCTATGACTCTGGCCTTCAATAATGGCGAGAACATGTTCCTGTCTACAGACGAAAGGACCTTCACAGGACACAACCTGCCAGCAATCAAGGATGACAACTGGATATGGCATGCAGAGGATTATGGCAATAAGGTAACAGCAGAATTGTCGGGCATCTACATCCCCGGTGAAGTCCACAAGAGCTATTCATCGACCTGGATGGACGTAGACAAGCAGTTGATGGGAGACGAGGACTTTGGCGACAGGATCAAGAGCAGCAGTCCGCTGAAGAACGAGATTCTTGCCGCTGGCATCCCTGACATCGCAGACAAGACGGAACGGGCTGCAGCCGTGTGGCAGCTTCTGAAGAAGAAGGTACGCTGGAATAAAGAGTATGCCATCTGGGGTAAGTCTTCCTCGAAAGTCCTCAAAGAAGGAACCGGCTCGAATGCCGACATTAACTTCCTCTATATGAATATGCTCAAAGACGCAGGCATCGAAACGACACCCATTGTCCTGAGACTGCGCAATAGCGGCATCTTGCCATTGTCTCACTCAAGTCTGAAGTACCTGAACAGTTTTGTGGTGGGCATTCATACGAACGACTCCACGATGCTGATGATGGATGGCTCTGTCGAGGACGGCTATTTCAATGTCTTGCCAGCTAGGCTGCTTGTGGAAAAGGCCCGGGCTCTGGTGAAAAACAATGATGGATATTGGGTGAATCTGCTCGAAGGTGCCAATAGCCGTATCGCCACAACGATTCAGGCTGAATTAGATGCAGAGGGGGTGCTGACAGGCTTTAAGACGAGCCAACTGATTGATGAATCGGCCGCCTCTCTACGTCAAAGCTGGCGCGAAGCGAAGGACAGCACAGAACTGATCCACAAGAAAGAGGAGCATGACGGCATCAAAATAGAAGACTATCAGCTGGAAGGCCGCCACGATTTCTCGCCGATGGTAAAAGAGACAATTACCTTCACCAAGCAGTGTGATGCAGCCGGCGATATGATCTATCTGAATCCTCTGGTGTTCACTCCGATACAGGAATCCATCTTCACTGACGAAGAGCGTAACCTGCCTGTTGAATTCCCATGTAAGGGAACAGAGGTTATCAATGTCATTATCAACATACCGGACGGCTATACCGTTGATGAATCCCCTAAGCCTATCGTGTTGAAAATGGAAGGCATCTCTGCAAGGGTGATGGGAACAGTGAAAGACGGCCGCATCAACATGCTCTATCAGCTCAATATCTCAAAGACCTTTTTCCCGCAGTCGGAGTATAAGGATCTGAAATCCTTCTTCGACAGACTGGTTGAAAGCACCAAAAATATCATTACGATTAAGAAGGCAGGATGAAAGGATTGCTATTAGCACTGCTGATATGGCCTTGGGGACTGACTGCCTGGGGGCAGGAGCCGATTGCCATGACCAGCTCCCAGAAGGCTGTCATTGAGGAATCGTTGACAGATGTGGTCTGTGAAAGTGCAACGCACGCTGTTGCTCATTATAAAGAAGTGACAACCATCCAGAATGAGCAAGGTGCCTCACTGGCCAATTTCGTTTGCGCCTGTAGCAAGAATGACAAACTCTCCGCTTTTAAAGGGCAAGTCGTTGATGCCAGCGGAAAGGTTATCCGTAAGTTCAAGGAAAGTGACTTAAAGCGGACGGAGTATTCACCCTATCTGGCCATCGACGACTATCAGATGTATCTGGAATATACACCTCCGACCTATCCCATTACCATCACTTATGAATGGACGATTGACAGTCGCGACAATCTGATAGAATTTCCTCGTTTCTGTCCCCTCTCTGACTATGACGTCGCTCTTAAGAAGGCCGTCTATCGTCTGACTGTCCCGAAAGGCATGCAAATACGTCATGCTTTGAAAAACATTGCCCAAGATGTCAGTATCAGTCAGGCTTCTCAAGACACACAACTGCTGACCCTTGAGCTCGCAGACTTGCCTGCATTCCAGGAAGAAGCCTATGCACGACCCCTGCATGAGAGACTGCCTATGGCTTATTTCGCACCAACGGATTTTGTGTATTATGGCACAAAAGGAAGTCTGCGCAACTGGAATGACTATGGGAAATGGGAATACAGCCTCATCGAGGGGAGTGATGCTTTGCCAGAGACCTTACGTCAAAAGCTGCACCAGCTGACTGACGGTCTGACAACCAAGAGAGAAAAAGTAGAAGCCGTCTATCATGAGCTTGAGAAAACGACCCGGTACGTTGCTGTTCTCCTTGGCATCGGAGGCCAGAAACCCATGCCAGCCGCAACGGTCAGCAAAAGCGGCTTCGGCGATTGTAAGGGGTTGTCGAATTACATGAGGGCCATGCTGAAAGAAATCGGTATTGATTCCTATTATATTCCCATCAGCACCACTAATCGTCGTCTGCTGCCAGACTTTGCGAGCGTCGGACAGATGAATCATGTCATTTTGCAGGTTCCTCTGGAAAAGGATACACTTTGGCTGGAGTGTACCAATCCACAATTACCATTGGGCTATGTCCACGAAGATATTGCAGGCCATGATGCCATCGAGGTGAACGAACATGGAGGCAGACTGGTGCGACTACCCGTTTATGAAGACAGTACAAACCTCATGTGTAGCGATATCCATATACAGTTGGATCCAACAGGTGCTGCTGACATCTCATTCAAACGAACTGCACATAACAGGCAATATGAGCACTATCTGCCCCTGCTAAAGATGGATAATAAGGAACGTCAACAGACCTTGAATCGTATGATGAGGATTCCACAGGCTGAGATCAGCAATCTTGATGTCAATGAATCTGGAGCAGCTTTGACACTGGAAGCCAATATCAGGAGTCAGAAATATGCCACCATGACAGGTCAGCGGTTATTTGTCCCTCTTAATCCTGGTATTAATAGCTATACCATCCCATCAGCAAACAACAATCGCCAGGAAAGAATCTGGATAAAAATGGGTTACCTCGATGAAGACCACATTTCCCTCACCATTCCTGAAGGCTACGAGATAGAGGCATTGCCTAAAAGTGAGAAAATTGAGAAGCCTTTCGGGACGTTTAACTCTTCGATTCAGATAGATGGCCAGGAAATACGTGTGGCATATAGGCTGCTTATGAAGTCTGGTGACTATGACAAGTCTCTCTTTCCTGAACTCACAGACTTCCTGAAAACCATCAATAAGGCTTATAACCAACGTATTGTTATCAAAAAAACCAGCTAGCCTGCAGACTTTTGTAAAGAAATACGAGCCGTAATGTCGTGGGCAGTGAGCCGTAATGTCGTCGACGACGACATTACGGCTCGTTCATGGTGCGCCTGTAGACCGTCATTTTCTGCCGACTGTCGGTATGGCTGCGGAGTTTTTGCGGGAAGGCCTTCCAACACTTTTTTGAAAGCCATGTAACAAGTGTTGGAAGGCCTTGTAAAAAATCACATCAGCTAGCACGGATTGCAATGTGTGCTGGATGTGTGTCAGAAGTGTGCCGCCCGTCATACTAATGAAAACCACAAGATAATCAGCCACTTACGGTAGTCTTCATTTCTATGACACACATGTCACACATTAAAAAGGAAAAATTAGGGTAATAAGTTGGAAAAATAAAAATGGAAGGAGAGGAGCAGGAAGTGATGTGTGCAAATTGAATGTGTGCCGCCCTACCCGCTCATAATAGAATAGTAATATTTCTCCTGCTATGGGGTATGTCACATTGTGTCCCCGCCGTGACATTGTTGATTTGCAAAGATACGCAAATTGGGATTATTGAAAGTTTTCTCTCTTTTTCTTGCTTTTATCCAAATTAATTCTTATCTTTGCAACGTCTTCACTGCTGATGTAAGGTTACAAGCCGAGACAGATGGGTGGGGATGCTTTATATGGAAAGGCGTTATCTAACGCTTTGTCTTTGACTCTAAGGAATCTGGCAGTTCCAAATTGGTCGTCAAAAACAAAGCAACGGGTGATGCTCATTGGATGTGTAATACCTATGGTATTTGCATATCGCGTGGGCTTCGGCGTTGCTCGTTCTTACGACCAAGGCGATGCCAGAGCCTCTTAGAGTGGGACGAGTAGCAGATCTGACTCCCACGCTTTTTTGTATATTAGCAAACCATAATAATTATTAAGCCGAGAGGGTAGTAAGGCTAAAATTCAAAATGTATGCTAATAACAATAAATGATTTAATTAATGAGCATATCAGAATCGAAAACGGCATTTATATTCATCAAAGCATTAACCGAAATGACGTTATATATAAATACATTCGAAAGAATCATTTTATCGAGATGATTCGTAATATGCAATTATATATTTCCAACAGACAAAGATTCTCAGATAGAAGAGAAAAAAAATGGAAGGAAAATAATCGAATGAGATTTTTGTTATGTCCAGCTTTACCAACAGAAAAAGAAAAAAAAGATTATGGTTTGTTATCAAATAAAATAGAAGAAGCTTACAATATTTGTATATCATGTTGGACCTATGATCGTCATAATGCATGCGATTAAAGAATAAAGAATTGGAAATGTTATGGAAAAGATGCTTATCGATTAGAAACTACAATTGGCAATCTTATTGGTTGTATTAGACCAACAAACAAAGATATCATTGTTTGCCCTGTTAAATATGAAAAGAACGAATATGATGGCTCTGTTTATAATGCGATTTTTAGAAAATATATTAGCTACCAAGACGAACA
>JAEEGK010000923.1_pt1 | contig 73572 bp, 68 predicted proteins | sample 8958771 | NCBI WGS metagenome assembly JAEEGK01 (sample SAMN16246547, study PRJNA631951) | gut metagenome | biome: gut microbiome; feature: rumen; material: SC-attached | host: Bos | place: Iran: Karaj | collected 2018-10
TTTTAGCATAATCAAGCCATTCCATAGATGGTGTTGCATCTTTCTTAGTATTAATTTTAACTATGTCACCATCTTTAAGTGGTGTTGATAATGGTACCATAGTATCATTTACTACTACTCCTACCATTGTCTCACCAATCTTAGTATGTACTTTATATGCAAAGTCTACACCAGTTGATCCTTTAGGTAATTCAAATACATCTCCCTTTGGAGTATATACATATATACTATCTCCAAGTACTTCATCTTTAACAGTATTAACAAAATCTTCTGCTTCAGGATTACTTTCATTAAGCTCCATGATATTTCTAAATATTTGAAGTTTTTGTTCCATTGAAGATTGTAATTTCTTACCTTTTTCTTTATAAGACCAATGTGATGCAATACCTCTTTCTGCTACTTCATCCATTTCATGAGTTCTTATTTGAACTTCATATAATTTATTATCATAGCCAAATACAGTAGTATGTAATGATTGATACATATTAGTCTTAGGATTAGCTATATAATCCTTAAATCTATTAGCTTTAGGCTTATATTTAGAATGAATAATACCTAATACTTGATAACATTCATTAACAGTATCTACGATTATTCTAAGACCATATATATCATATATATCACTGAATTTTCTACCTTTTTGTAATTTATTATATATACTATAAATTGACTTAACTCTTCCCTTTATTTCAAACTTAATACCATTTTCAATTAAAAGTTCAGAGATTCTATTAGTCATTTCTTTTATACAAGCTTCTCTTTCTTCAGGAGTATTATTAAGCAATTCTTCAACACTAACAAATGCATTAGGTTTATAGTATTTTAAAGAATTAACTTCTAGTTCACTCTTAATATTAGAAAGACCTAATCTATGTGCAATAGGAACAAGAATTTCAAGAGTTTCTTTAGATTTACTCTTTCTACTTTCTTCTTTAATTGCCCATAAAGTTCTCATATTTTGGCATCTTTCGGCAAGTTTAATAATTATTATTCTTACATCTTCAGTAAGACCCACAATTATCTTTTTATAATAATTTATTTGTGTTTCACTATCAGTAAATACATTTAAATTATTAATCTTAGTAATACCTGCCACTAGATCAGTAATATCTTTACCAAAATTCTTTTTAATATCATTAATATCTGCTTTTCCTATATGAACAGTATCATGTAATAAAGCAGCACTAATAGTATCACTATCAGCTTGTAAATCAGTAAGAATATATGCAGTATTAAGTGGATGATGCATATATTCTTCCCCACTTTTTCTTACATCATTCTTATGAACTTTACTAGCATAATCATATGCTTTCTTAATTGTTTCTAGTTCTTCCTTACTCTCAATATATTTACTGCATACTGACAGTAATTCCTCTATAGTATTTATTTCATTAACCATAAATACCTCCTTTTCTAGAAAAAAGAATTAAGCATTTATTCCTTTAACACTTAATTCTTCTACCTTTCTTTTCTTAGGTTTATCCTTCTTTTTAGTTTTAGTTTTTTTACTTTGTAATTTATATTCTAATATAACCCATAAAGAACCTGATATTAATATAGAAGAATATGCTCCTGCTACTAAACCTATTAATATAGCTATATCAAACTCTAATATTTCTTTTGATCCAAATATAATTAAACATATAATTGGAAGCATAGTAGTAATAGTAGTATTAATAGAACGAAGCATTGTTTCTTTAATAGACTTATTAGCTATTTCTTTTAATTCATCTTTAGTAAGAACACTATTAATCTTCTTATTCTTATTTTCTCTAATTCTATCAAATATAACAATAGTATTGTTAATAGAATAACCAATAATAGTTAAAATAGCTGCTATAAATATAGAATTAATTTCTAGATGCATAATAGCAAATAATGCAACTATCATAATACTATCATGAATTAAGGCTATTATAGAGCTTAATGCATAACTAAACTTATATCTAATAGTTATATATAAGATTATTCCAATAATCGCATATACTAATGCAATTATTGCATTCTTAATTAAATCTTTCTTAACTAAATTACTAACAACAGATATATCAGTCTTAGCATCATATTTTTGACAAATAACACCATTAACATTATTTATTTCATCTTTATCTAATATTTCAGATACTTTAACATAATAAGCATCATTATCTTTTTCTGATGAAATAATAGTTAATCCTAAATCTTTAATATCTTTATTAATAGATTTAACACTAGCATTCTTAGCATTACTAATAGTAATATCAGTACCACCAGTAAAATCTATACCAAAATTAAATCCTTTATTAATAAATATAAATACACCTGCAACTACTAATAAAACTATAGGTAATATTATAAACTTCTTAAAATTACCAACATAATCCTTATGAATTCTAGATTCAAATTTACTTTCTACATCTTCTAAACTATTCTTTATTTCACTTCTCTTTTGATTAATAAACATTCTAATTTTATTATCAAAGAATTTAGTTTTAATAAATGAATATGTAATTAATCTAGTAATTAATACTACTATTAACATAGTCATAATAATATTAATTATTAACATAGTAGCAAATCCTTTAACAGAACTTTCTCCAAATATAAATAATATTATTGCTATTATAAATGTAGTAACATTTGAATCTAAGATTGAACTAAATGAATTCTTAATACCATTTCTATAAGCAGTTTTTAGATCTCTACCTTTTCTAAGTTCTTCTTTTATTCTTTCACTAGTAATAACATTAGCATCTACTGCCATGCCTACACCAAGTACTAAAGCTGCTATACCAGGTAAAGTTAATACTCCATCTATTAAATAGAATACTAAGAATGTCATAAATGTATAGATTAAGATAACTGAAGATGCTATAAATCCTGAGAATCTATATCTTAAAGTCATAAATAATATAATTAATACTATACCTATTATTCCAGCAAGTTCTGTCTTTAATAATGAATTTGCACCAAATGCAGATCCTACAGTTTGACTAGATATTTCTTTAAACTTAACATTATTAGAACCACTATTAATTAAATCTACTAAATTAGCAACTTGTTCTTCAGTAAAATTACCTTGAATAATAACATTACTACTAAATCCTTGTGAAACAGTAGCAGCACTTAAACACTTAGCATCATTTAAATCTGTAAATGATCCACACTTAGCAGTACTATAACTATCTTCTCCATCTACATAATCAAGCCAAATAACAATTAACTTATCATCTGATTGACTAATTTGTGATGTAACATTATAGAATAAATCTTTATCTTTAATATTTAATAATACTGCAGGTCTTCCCTTATCATCTGTACTAACCTTAGCAGCAGTACCAGTAGATAATACACTCTTATCCATTAGTTTATTATCTTTACTATCCCTAAATGTTAATTCTCCTGCAATAGTAATATAATCTCTTGCAGCTTCTGCATCTTTAACACCTGCAAGCTTAACTCTTATTTTATCTTTTCCTTCAATAGTAAGTTCTGGTTCAGTAACACCTAACTTATCTATTCTTCTAAGCATAGTTCTATATGTATCATTAACATCTGCACTAGTTAACTTTTGCCCTTTTTCAGAAGGACTAATTTGATATAAAATTTCAAATCCTCCAGCTAAATCTAATCCTTTAGTGATGTTATCAAAAACAGTAGGAATTAGTACGGTAGCGCTTGCTACAATTCCTAAAACTGAAACAAATAAATAACTAAATTTAACCTTAGCACTATTAAACTCTACATTACTATTATATTTACCTTTAATAGCAAGTATTATATGAGATATTATTGGTAATACATTAAGTAATATATACCATAATACTCCTTTATTAAATTTCTTAGCAATTCTTATATTTAATCTTATGTAATATAAAACAAATAAGAATGCGCTAAGTACAAATATAATATTTGTAGCTAGAGTCTTAAATTTTGCTAAGAAAATTAATAAACATACTCCTACAGTAAATATATACTCAAAAATGTGATACCATTTAAAATCTACCATCTTTAATAAATAGATAAAATTTATTATTGGTATCCACGCTAGAAATCTTTTTGCCTCACCCTTTTTAAATAACATAAACATAGTAAAACTAGAAAGCAAATAACCAGCTACTATGCAAATTAAAACTATTATGCTGTCCATATATATCCTCTTTTCCTTACATATATAATTATACAAAAAAAATGTTAATATTTAAAGTAAAAAATTAACATTTCTCTAATAAAATAAATAAAAAATTAAAAACTATTCATTGCTCTTTCTTAATATCAAAATTGTCTGATTAATCTTCTCATTTATTGTTCCAGAAGCACCATAACCTAACTCATTAATTTTAGCACTATCAAGTGCTGCTTTAGTAGCAGTTGAATATCCTGCTTTTTCTTGCTCAGTTGGTAGATCAAATACAACTTTCCTATCAGAAAAACTAGCACAAGCTTTAGCAAAATCACCTAATGTAATATCAAATTTTTCATCGCATATATTATATGCTTCACCGCATTTGCCCTTAGTTAAACATATTAATAATCCAATAACTGCATCAAATACATAACTATATGAATAGTATTGTAATCCATTACTTTTTAATACTATATTTTCACCGTTAATGCCATTCTTTATAAATTGTGATGAGGCTTTAGTATCATTCATAAGCATAGTTGGCCCAAACACTCTAGAGATTCTTGCAATTACTGCATCTACACCTTTTTGTTTGATATATGCTTGGCAAAGTGCCTCACCTGTTCTCTTACTTTCTGGGTAACCTGCACGTAAGGTATTACAATCAATGTATCCAAAATCTCTTTCTCCAAATCTATCAGTAGTACCATTATTTTCACCATAGATTTCTACTGACGATGCGAATAAAAATCTTTTTGCATGTACCTTTGCAGATAATTCTAGTAGATTATATGTTCCCATTACATTTGCAGTAATAGTCTCAATTGGATAAGTTGAATATAAAAGCGGATGAGTTGACGATGCAGCATGTAATATATAATCAATCTTACTACATGGTATGTTTGCATCTTTAGTAATATCACCTTCAATAAAAGAAAAATTTTCATCGCCAAAATATTCGCCTAATCTGTCATGAGCTTTACCAGCATCACGTCCAAGCGCTATAATGTTGCAATTAAGATTGTCTGAATGATTCTTATACATAATTAGATCTATTAAACATTTACCTATCATTCCAGTTGATCCTGAAATCAGGAATGATTTATCTTTTAATAAATCCCAATCAATATTACATTTAGAATAAGTTTTAATCTCATTCAAATACTCTTCTATATCTGTTAATCTAGTCATTTTATAACACATCCTTTAGTTTATATATTAATCATTATTTCCCCTTTTTACCATATTCTACCATAATATAATCATAGAAATCCCCCTAAACCATCACGTTTTGCTTAACAAGACCCTACAGTAGATTTCTTCTTAATAATATACGATACCTGATTTATTAATGCCTTTATAATTTTTCGATAAATTATACTGATCAAATAAGAAATCATAAAAACAATTATTGGCAAATGAGTTAATGAAAAATTACCCATTTTTCCAATAAAAAACATATTGATTATGATCAAAACCGCATAATGAACCAGGTAAATATTACTCGAATCATGTCTGCCTAGTGATGAAAAAAAATTGATATTTGGTCGATTTAACGCAACTACAAAAAATAGTATATCAAGCAATACCCCGTTTAAAAATACACAATTATCATTATTCATAAATCTCTGTTCAATAATAAACATGAATATTACGAAGATTGTCAATATAATCGAAAAAACATAAAATTTACTGTTTGATAGTATGAAGTATTTTTCAAAGCGCTTAATCAAAATCCCTAGCATAAAAAAGGATATACCAATTAACCACGCATTACGATAATAAATTTGGCTTATATTCAGATCATTAATGCTATTATAAATTTCTAATGCATATGTGAAAACCAAAGCGCAAAATGTATAAACATATCCAATTTTATATAAATTAAAACGGTTTATTACTGCCATTACAATATAGACATATATTAATGAAAATAAATACCATAAATGCCCCACTCCGACATATGGTGTTGTCCAATTCAAAAATATAAATTTTATGGCATTTTTATAGTTTAAAATATTCGATACGTATAATGTCATAGTATTATTGCGAACGTGTGCAAAGATATTTAAAAGCAGATAACATGCAAAAACAAATATGGTCAGCAAAAAAATTTTTTTAATTCTTTTTTTCATCAGTAAAGACATATCTTCTCTGTTTTCTCTATAGCTGAAATACCCGCTTATCATAAAGAAAGCAGGGATTGCAAAACGAGCAACATTTACTACAAATGTACCAAATTTATCAGGAAAATTTATATGCAAACATACCACAAAGAAACATGCAATTGCCTTTAGAGAATATAATGATATATTTCTCTTCACTATTAATTCCCTCCAAATTTATCGATGATATAATCATAGAAACTATTTTTTTCCCTTTTAGAGAAATCTGCCTTTTGTGTCAATTTATGAATTGATGACATTTTGCAAATTTCATCCCATCTTTCCTTTTCATATTTTTCTGTTATTTCAAATTGTAAGATATGTGGTGGCACATTTGAAAATCTAGGAACTTTCTTCCATTCATCACTATATTTTTCCGTTGCAATAGTAAACATTATATGAAAAAGATAATAATTAATCAAAATCTTATTCCTCTTCCAATATTCAAAAAGAAGATCGCGAGTTAATGTTAATATTTGATTATTTGATTCAGAAGTTATAAACCAACTTGAGCAAACCATACTTTTGTCTTCTTTTAAGAAATTATTAAATACAAATAATGATTTATCAAAGAATTTTTCATCATAACCCGTGCATAGTACTGATGAATCAATCCAAGTACCACCATGAGTGACTAATAATTGAACCCTTAAAATATCAGAAAAGTGTGTTCTGGTTATTATACCTTTCTTATATTTTTCAATTATATAATCCGGCAAATCAATATAATCAGACCAATTGTCTTCTGTTATGACAATTATGTCACGCCCTTTTAAATTCTTTCTTAATGAATTTAAATTAGCTTTGCAAAGTTCTGGGGCGTCTTCTTCTCCCTGAAGCCAACACCACCAAACTTTATTTGATAGTTCTTTCTTTTTAGTAGTTTTTTTATACCCATCTATATACTTAAAATATTTTCTTTTAATAAGTCTATAAGTCTTTAGATTATATATTGCATTATATATATTATCATTAATTCCATATGAAGAAATTCTTCTGACATACAGCCTAACTATTTCTTGTTTAAGTCTTGATAAAATCTTTATTTTTCCCATTTTACACTCTCCTTAACTTTTCTTTGATAAAAGATAATATTTCATCGAAGCATGTATTTTTAGTAATAATTGATATTAACACAAAGACCGCAACCCCAGTGATAATTTGAAGTGGCAACATAATGTACTGATTAATATCTAGATATGACATTAAATATACTATAGCAAACATTGAGGCAGATAATAGTAGATTAGGAATTAAATCTAAGAGTTGCTCCTTTAAAGTATAATTCAAATATTTTTTGTTTGGAATCGTATTTATTAATGATGCAATAATATCATATACTAGGCCTCCAATAGCAATCGCAAATGGGCTGATGAACATTGTAATAATAATCATTATAATAAACAGTGGTTTTTTGATAAACTCTAGTTTCAAAACAACATTGCTTTTGCCTATTCCTTTAAGTGCTTGTAAATTAACTCCACCTAAAACCGAAAAACTATACTGAAAGCAAAAAACTTGAATAAATGGCACGCATGCAAGCCATTTATCAGTCAATAGTATTTGAATCAACGGTTTCGCAACAGCTGCTATACCAAATAGACAAGCTGACATAATATAGCAACTCATTCTTAGCATCTTTCGTATAGCATTTTTCACATCTTCAGGTTGATCTTGAAGTTGTGATATTGTCGGAAAAAACACAGATTCAATCGTCAAATCAACATTATTTTTTACTAGTGAGGGTATTTGATCTGCTTTATTATAATATGCGAGACTAGCCGCATTATATTTCTTTCCTATAACCATGCCCTTTAATTGGTGAAAAAGTGAACCAATAAAACTTGACATCATTATCTTCCAACCAAAATCAAATAATTTTTTAAATCTTTCAAACGAAAAATATAATGTCGGTTTCCAATCAATTACTATAAATAAAACTATAGTATCAATTGTTGAGTTAGTTAAATATTGGCCAACAAGTGCCCATGCACCATATCCTTTAACTGCCATATAAATTCCAACTACTGCAGACACAACTGTTCCAAATAATGTTGATATAAAAAACTTTCTATATATCATTTTCTTTTGTACATATGCTTGCTGTATTGAATTGACTGCGGCAATAGGGATTCTTAATCCCATTACTCGAAGTAATGGAATAAGTATTTCACTATTGTATATTCTTGCAATAATTGGAGCAGAAAAAAACAATATTATATATAAAATAAATGCTAGTGTGATACTTGCATAAAACATTGTCGAAAAATCTTTAGTATCAGAAGTCTTCTTTTGGACAAGTGAAGTACCAAGACCGCTTGTTACAAAGACATTTAAAATATTAATAAAGATTGTTGTCAAAGCAATAATACCATATTGTTCAGGCGCAATCATTCTCGCCAAAACTATTGAAACAACAAATGTAATCAATTGTGCAGTTATTCTCTCTCCAAAACGCCAAAAAACACCAGATATAGTTTTTTGTTTTAAGCTAGTCTTCTCTTTATCCATTTTTTCCTCCTACTCTTTAATTTTTTTAAGAATAATTTTTGAAACTCTATCCGAAGCATTGCCATCTTCTAATAGGCAATGTTTTTTATAAAACTCCTTAAGTTTTTTTTGATATGTTGCCTTAGATAAATTCTTTATAACATCCTCTAATTGATCGTTATTTGTAGCATATGGGAATGGAAGTTCATCATATTCAAACAATAATCCTCTATCTACTCGATATTTTTCCATATCTGAGGCATAAAGTACAATAGGTTTCGACAAATATGAAAATTCAAAAGCTACAGATGAATAGTCCGAGATTAGCATATCTGTTGCGATCATCAAACTATTTACATCTGGATAATCAGAAACATTTATAATATCAGTATTATTTTCAATCGGTATATCCAAATCTGAAATATTAGGATGTAGTCTTATAAGTAATTTCCATTTAGAATTTGTCTTATTGTTTAGATTTCCCAATAATCTTTCGTAATCAATATTATAGCATGTTGTATCACGGTCATCTCGAAATGTTGGCGCATATAATATTGTTTTTGTATTTTTTTTAATCTTCAAATCTTTATATACTTTTTCTTTAATTGCACTATGTTTAACCTTATCAAATAAAATATCATTTCTTGGATATCCAGTTCTAAGCATTTCCCCATCATAATAGAAGATTTTTCCGAAATAATTATCTTGCCACTTAGAATTAGTAATTAATAAATCCATGTTTTTTGAATCATTTTTAGCCATCCTTACATAATGCTTAGGGAGTTTAGATTCAATTTCTTTTTCAATTCTTTTAAAACCAAACGCTCCATGCCATGTTTGGATATAATATGTTCCCCTTCTTTTTCGTATCAACAAAGCACCTCTAACATTATCCAACCATATTTTTGAAGTCGCTAAAATATAATAATGTTTTACAGAACCATATTTTACTTTCTTTATGTTTAGCGGCAATTCTGTTGTGTCATAAATACTACTATCTAGTGTCCAATACACTTCAATATTCTTATCTTTTGATAACAAATCATCAATGATTGCACCAGGATTATCACCAAATTTTTTGCCCCAAAAATTATCTGCCACTATTCTATTTTTTTTGATAGGAATCAAAAAGCAAGAATAATAAAAACATTCCTTTATGAAGATTTTTACTTTATCTATTATTTTTTTCATGTGTGTGCCTCCTATAAATGTCTATCCAAATACATTAATTTTTTGCCTTAACTAAAGCAGAATATATGGTTTTGCTAAACCATAGTATATCGTACGAAAAAATTTCTTTTCGCCCAATATTATTAATTAATCTTTTTCTATTTTTTAAAAAAGATTCCCTATAAAGCCTATAATGTTCTTTGAATTTTTTACTTTTTAATAAAGATTTTAAATTAGCCTTAATTGAAAAATAGAATAAATTTTTATAAGTTTTTAGATTGTCAATTTTTATTTCTTCATCAAATTCAGGGTATTTGTTCAATAAATATTCATTTTTTCCAAGGACGATTTCCTCATAATCTTTAACTAATATTTCGTTAACATTACCCAAGATACTATCTGAGCGTTGGATATAATGATATCCTATGTAATCACTCAAAGCAATTCTATCGGATTGTTCAAATAGTTTATACATGATAGCAATATCTTCAAATTTTTTCCCTGCCGGGAATTTTATTTTATCAAACAAACTCTTCCTATATAGTTTGTTCCATGCATGATTTGTAATCTTTTTATCGAGAATTAGATACTTTAATGCAATCAAGCTATCAAAAACTTCGCAGTTACCATTATGTGAATTATCGATAGTCTTTGCTCCGGAGTCAAACTCTACATAAAATGAACAAATTGAAATATCACAATTATTATTCAATAAATTATTAAGAAGCAATTCATACATATTTGGTTCAATATAATCATCACTATCAACAAATCCAATGTAACTACCCGTTGCCTTTTTTATTCCCTCATTTCTTGCGTCTGATAGTCCACCATTCTTTTTGTGAATAACCTTTATTCTTTTATCTTTTTTTGCCCAGCCATCGCAAATTTTTGGGCATTTATCAGGAGATTCATCGTCTACAAGTATTATTTCCAAATTCTTATATGTTTGATCAACAATGGATTTAATACATCTATCAAGATACTTTTCTACCTTGTATATTGGAACAATAATTGATACTTTTTCATTCATTTTAGACTCCTCAATTCATTATATATTCTTCTTTTTTAGAAGCATTGAATATATTTTCCTACTAAGCCAGAATAAATCATATGATAATATTACTTTATTCCCAACATTATTTTTGATTTGTTTTCTATACCTTATGTAATTTTTTTTATATTTTTTGTAATAAATTCTATATTTTTCACTTTTTAATAAATCTTTTTGATTACCCAAAACTGCTAGATAATGTAATAACTTGTACGTCTTAATATTTTCAATCTCAACACTCTCTCGTAATTCAGGATATTTGTTTTTAATATATTCATTTCTATCAAAAACACTACGTTCGTTATCTTCTATCAATTTTTTATTAATATTTCCCATAATACTGTCATCACGTTGAATATAGTGGTATCCAATGTAATTAGAACAAACCAAAGTATTTGTTCTTTCAAACAACTTATACATAGTAGCAATATCTTCCATTTTCCTTCCAACAGGAAATTCTATGCCGTCGAACAATTCTTTTTTATACAGCTTGTTCCATGCATGATTTGTAATATTTTGTTCTAAAATCAAATTTTGTAACGCATCCATTTTGTCTAACACAGAGATTTCCTCATCAAAATGTTTTCCGATTTTTGTTTTGCCCGAATCATATTCATCTACGTATGAACAGATAGAAATACCAGCATTATATTTTTTTATGTTAGATAATAATATTTCATACATCCTACTATCAATGTAGTCATCACTATCGACAAAACCTATATAATCACCAGTAGCAATTTTTAAACCAACATTTCTGGCATCAGATAAACCTCCATTTTTTTTATGAATAACTTTTATTCTTTTATCTTTTTTTAGCCATTTATCACACATCTTTGGAGAATTATCAGGCGATTCATCATCTACTAAGATTATTTCTAAATTTTTGTATGTTTGATTTACTATTGACTCAATGCATTTATCCAGATATTTTTCTACATTATATACAGGAACAATTATACTAATTAGATCTCTCATTTTTTTGTTCCTTCCTACTATGTTCTACAAAGTAATTAGATAAACCATATAGCATAAATATATTTAGAGTTGGCATCAATACATTTGTCTCAACCATTCCTACAAAGCATAATATTACTATAATTGCTAATATTAAATAATTACTAGTCTTATATGTTCTTGATGAAGAAAATCTAAATAATAAGTAATATATTACCCAAAATATAACTCCACCGTTTAAGAATAGCTTTATATACATATTATCTAATACTGCACTATTTATTGAATCAGGAATAACCATTCCTAATCCATTACAATGTAGTTTATTTAAGAACACCATATAGAATGAATATCTACTGCTAAATATCTTATCAAATATAGATATATATCTAGGATGTGTATACGCAATAACAAGTGATGCGGCTACTGCAAGTGATGCAAAGAAGAACATTCTTATCAAAACATTCTTTATTAATTTATTATCTAAGAACTTTTTTAAATATTTATATAAGAATAAATATGCTATTACAAATAAATAGAAAACAAAAAGTATAATCATAGTTGTCTTTGAATCAGTGACATAATCTGTAAAAATTATTGCTACTGGAATAAGTAATAGCATAATATCTCTAGTAATTCTATTGATATGTTCTCTATCCTTTAATACTAAGTATGATACTTCAAAAATCATCATCATCAAATACATACTTAAAACATTAGGATGAGTAAAACCAAGAGAATATCTCTTAGTTAGATCGCTACGATATATAACTTTATTATCTATGATTCCAAGTAATGATGTTATGACTAATGAAGCAATAATAATCACTTTATAAATAGCATCATATTTTACAAATTTATCAAAAGACATAGTCATAATTGAAAGTCCTAGCAATATAACTCTAATAATCGTAAAGTTCCTACTAAAATAAAAACCTACAAGTGCTGCTAGGCAGCCAAGAATAATTAAAACTAAATGTTTCTTATCCATCTTTAAGAATTTCTTAACATTAATTAATAAATAGATTGCAATAAATAGATATCCAAAAAAACTTATATATTTATTATATGTTCTAACAAGTTCTACTTGTTTGCACATATCTGAAACAATCAAAAATATATAGCCCAAATTAAATATTAATAATGAATTAATTTTATTCTTAATTGCATTCATATTCTTAGCTCCTTTCAAAATATTTTTCTAATTTCTTAGCCTCGCAACTAATATCATAATTATTTTTCTTTATAAAATCATTATTTGTTTTTCTTTTTGTATTTTTAAAATCCAATACTGATCCTGCCCAAATGCCTATAGAAGCATCAAGTGGTAAAAATATAAATTCATCTGTCATATTTACTTCAGGTGGTGTATCATCGCATGATGCAACGCAAGGCAATCTTGTTGCTTGTGCTTCTAAAAGAACAATTCCTAACCCCTCAAATAGAGATGGGAATAGGAACACATCCATGGCACACATAAGTTTATTAACATCATCTCTTATACCAAGTAGCATAATAGAATCTTTTAATCCTAATGAATCAATCTTATTAGTTATCTTTTCTGCATCCTCACCTTGTCCAACAAGAATTAATGTTGAATTTGGTTCTCTTTTATGAACTTCATTGAAGATATCTAATAAGAATAATTGATTCTTCTGAAAATGGAATCTTCCAACATGGCCTATTACAAATTTATTTTCTAGGCCTAATTTTTTTCTATATTCTTCTCTTATTTTTTCATCAAATTTAAATACTTTAGTATCTATAGCATTATTAACCTCAATTATCTTGTTGCTTTTAATAATCTTTCTGCTATAGAACCATGCATTTGATTTTCTATTACAAGTCCAAAAATCAGTTGCATATTTATGTAAAACAATTCTATTTAAAAGGTGCAATATTCCTCTTAGTTTTGAGTCCATATTTCGAGCATTGTGGCAATGAATTATTCTACGTTTTATACCATATTTTTTAGCATATTTTAAATAATCAATATTTGCCAAACTGCAAACATTAACCCAAATAGCAATATATTCATTAGAATGATTCTTAAAAAATTCATCTAGGTCTTGATAAAATTTCTTTCTATCTTTACTTCTAGCAGTTACTCTATATATTGTTCCTCCTAGTTTTTTAATTTCATCTTCATATGCTACTATTTCAGTATTGCATAAAAAATCAAATTGAATCTTTTTTCTATCAATATTTCTGTAATAATTCATTATTACAGATTCTACTCCACCAGGATTATCAGTAATACCAAATACTAGCACCTTTTTCATATTATTCCTACTTTCTTATTTGAGATTGTCTTATTTTACATATTAATGCTGTTAAGAATAGTAATTTGAATTTAATTGTAAATAATGTTACTTTTCTTGATAAAGATAAATTATCATAATTACTATTCTTTATTGCTTGCTTATATATATCCATTTTGCATACTTGTCTTAATGATTTGAATTTATTTTTATTCTTAGGATTATAACAATAATTAACACATATAAGCATTAAATGATAAACAATATAGTTATATATATTTAACTTAACTGTTTCATCATTTTTATAATTTTTATCAATATACGCTTTCATTTTAGTCATTGAATTTGTATATTTATCTACATAATGTTCATCATATTTTCTTACTACTGAATTTAGATTAATTCTATAGTTATACAAAGGTTTATTATATATAACTGCTTTATCTAAGTTCTTACATAATTGAACATTAAATAATGCATCTTCTCCTACTGGTAATTCTTCATTAAATCTAACATTACCAATAACATCTTTATGAATCAATTTCATATGAACAAAGCCATAACTAGTTTGTACATTTAATAATGCTATTAAAAAATCTTTTTTATTTAATTCAATTATTTCACCACTAGAATTAATAGTTTCAGATTTATTTGAATAAACTTTATTATAACCACAACATATATATTTAGTATCAAAATCATTAGATACTGCTAGCATATCTTCTGCATATGTTGGTTCAATATAATCATCTGCATCAACAAATGTAATCCATTCACCTTTAGACTTATCTATTCCAATATTTCTTGCAGATGATACTCCACCATTCTCTTTATGTATTACTTTGATTCTTTTATCTTTTTTAGCCCATTCATCACACATTTTTGGTGAATTATCTGGTGATCCATCATCTACTAAAATAATTTCTAAATTTTCATATGTTTGATTAACTATAGATTCAATACATCTATCTAAATACTTTTCTACATTATATATTGGAACAATAACACTTATTAATGGCTTCTTTTCCATATTATTTAACCTTCGCTTTCTTTCTATTTCTATCATATGCAGTCCATGCTGTTTTAAATGTTTCATAACTTACTGATAACATTTCTAAGGATGCTCTATCTCTTTTAGGTAGTCTTTTGTCTTTTAAGACTTCTCCAGCATGTTCTTTTATATATGTTAATATTTCTTTCCTACATTTTTTATTATCATTTTTAGATCTTGCTAATACTGATAATGTGCTTAAATAACCATGCATTCTTCTTCTAGCACATCCTTGTTTTAAGTCAGGATATTTCTTTTCAATGTAATCACACATTTCATTAGTAGATTGTATTAAACCCATTCTTGATTCATCAAAATCACTAGTTGTTATAGAGTTTTCTCTAATAACATAGTGATATATTACTAATGAATTTAATACTATTAATTTAGCTCTATCCATTACTTTATATGTAGTAGCAGTATCTTCATATAATCTTCCTTCCGGGAATCTTATACCATCGAATAATTCTTTTTTAAATAATTTGCCCCATGCAGATACATCAAAATCTTCATGATACATTAACATATCAAAGCAATCATGTGGTGTATATTTATATAAATTACCTGATGCAGTACTAAATGACATATTAGGATAAGTAACCTTCTGTTTACCCATTGATATATCTGCTCCATATGCATGTAAATTATAATATAAGAAATCAATATAATTCTTTTCAACATAATCATCACTATCTACAAATGATATATATTCCCCCGTTACATTATCTAATCCTGTATTTCTAGCTTTAGATACTCCTCCATTTTCTTGATGTATAACTTTTATTCTATTATCTTTACTAGCCCACTCATCACATATCATTAGCGAATTATCTGTTGAACCATCATCTACTAATATTATTTCTAAATTTTTATATGTTTGATTCACTATTGAACCAACACATTTATCTAAACATTCTTCTGTATTATAAATTGGAATAATTACAGATACTAATGGTTCATTATTAACAACTTTTTCCATATTTCTTACCTGTAAATTTAGCTATTAAAAAACCAAACCCTTTCTTAATCCAATTTATATGTTCAATTTCTACAAATGGAATTTCTTTAAACTTAATATTATTTGTATATAAATATACATCTAATAATCTTTCAGATATTCTTCCATAAAACCTTTTATGGAAATCATCGTATTTAGATACATCTATTCTCTTTTCTAATTCAAATAATATATCAAATAACCATTCACAATAATCATCAAATATATCTTTCTTCATAATCATCATATTAAATGCATGCATAGATGTTCTTTTATGTAATCTATCAAATTCTTTTAAATATCTAGGATATTTCTTTTCTATAATCTTTCTTGTTTCATCTAGTGTTTCAATATGCATAGTATGTTTATAATGATTATATAATGTTTCTATATAATATCTTCTCTTTGTAGGAAGAATAACATTATTCTTCTTTAATAATTCTTTCAATTCTTTTTTTGAAAGAATTGAAACTTTATTCTTTCTAAACATTCTAGTAAACCAATTAGATAAACTAAAATGTCTTCTATAGTGAGCAAGACCAATATAATCTGCTTTTAAATTTTTCCAAGCCCAGTATAATCCAGTTAATTCACAAAAAAAAGGATTCTTTTTACTAATATTATTACCTATATTATCTTTTTGATAACCTAAATCCTTTTTACCTTCAGCTCCTACTTGAACTGGTAAGTATATATCATCACTAGGCATATTATATTCTTTATGCGTAGCTACTATTATTTTTATATTCTTCATATTGCTCACCTCAATTATGTATATATAAATATTTTAACATATTTTGCTTGTTATCCAAAGCAAAATAAGGTATTTTTTGCAAAAAAAAATTATTCTTACGAATAATATTTTATTTAGCACCTGTTAATTTAATAACTGTTGCAATTGTTTTAAATATACATTTAATATCTAACCATATAGAACAATTTTCTATATAGTAATATTCTAATTCTAATCTTTTATCATAATCTATATCACTTCTACCATTACAACCCCACCATCCAGTTAATCCTGGTCTAATAGATTCATATAATTCATGATTGCCTTTATATTCATCTAATTCGCCTTCTAATAGTGGTCTTGGCCCTATTAAAGACATATCTCCTATTAATATATTTATAAATTGTGGAAACTCATCTAAAGAAGTTTTTCTAAGTATTTTACCTATAAATGTTACTCTAGGATCTTTACTTAATTTTCTATACTTATTCCATTCTTTTTTATGTTTGGGATCCTTTAATACTTCTTTTAACTTTTCATCTGCATCCCAAACCATACTTCTATATTTAAATATATGTATTATTTTACCATTTTTACCTATTCTATCTTGTGTATAAAAGATAGATTTAAAATCCCCAGTTAACATATAAAATAACTTAATTATTAATGTTAATGGTATCATTAATATTACTCCAATTATAGAGCAAAATATATCAAAAGTTCTCTTAATAAATCTGTAAAAATATTTCTTTTTCATAACTTTGCCTCTCTAATGTACGTATTCTAATTATATAATTTTAAAAAATGATAGTCAAGGCAAAAAAAAGATAAGTCTTAAAACTTATCTTTATCTACTAATTGGTGTCCGCTTAGGGATTCGAACCCTAGACCCACTGATTAAGAGTCAGTTGCTCTACCAACTGAGCTAAGCAGACACAAATTACTAGTTAATTATAACACAAAATTATAAAAATGTTACATTTTTTTTAATAAATTCATTATATCATTATGAATATCTTCTATGGATCTAAATTTAGTATTAGTAGAATCACCACATTCTACTATATTAAATCCTAGATAATTAGCCACAAAATTAGAATTATCATATACAGTTTTTAGATATTCTTCATCCTTTTCATGCATATCTTTTTTATTTTCTCTTTTATTTAATAATTCTTTTGTTAATTCATATGGTGCAGTTAAAAATATAACTATATCTGGTTTTTTAATACCTAGTTTATTATATTCATAGTCCTCTATGAAATCTATAAACTCTTTCTTCTTTTCTTCAGTTTCTAATAATGCAGATTGATATATCAAACTAGATGTAGTATATCTATCTAATAATATAATATTTCCTTTATTATATTCTTTTTCTAGTTTTGTTTTCCAAGTAATTGCTCTATCTACTGCTAATAATGAATTAATGAAATATGGACTAAGTTCATGCATAGTACCATATTCTCCATTTAAATAATTTGTAGCAAGTTTACCTTGTTCTTCACCATAACTAGGGAAATGATGAGTTATTACTGTATTATTTTTACTTAATTCTTTATATAGTAAATCTGCTTGTGTAGATTTACCTAATCCATCAGTTGCTCCCTCTATTACTATTAATTTACCTTTATCCATATTATTCACCTCTATCATAAAAATTATATCAAAGTAAAAATTAAAAAATCAATCGAACAGATTGATTTTTTTATTGTTTTTTAACTTCTAATACTAATATTTAAATTAGATTGTACTTTATCAATTATATTATTAACTACTTCCATTACTTCTTCATCAGTTAAAGTTCTAGTAGGATCTTCAAATGTTAATGAATATGCAATTGATTTATTTTCTAAACCAATATTTTCTCCTTCATATAAATCAAATACTTCTATATTAGTTAATAATCTATTTGAAGATTTTTTAATTTCATTAACTACTAATTCATTATCCATATCTTTTGGCATTATAAATGCTAAATCTTTTTTAATTGATGGCAATTTAGAAGCAGCTTTAAATTTAATTGGTTTAACACTTGTATCTAATTCTTCAATAGATATTTCAAGTACATATATTTCATCTTTATTAATACTTGGATGTATCTTACCAAAGAATCCTACTTTCTTTCTATCTAAATATATATCTGCACTTATACCAGGATGAAGACTTTCTTCAGTAGATCTTACAAATGTATATCTATTTCTTAAACCTATGTAATCTAGTAAATTAGATATAATTCCTTTTAATACAAAGAAATCACTCTTTATTACTTTTCCTTGCCATAAACTAGATATATAGTTTCCATATAATGCTACTGCTAAATGATTTTCTTCTTTAAAATCATCATAGAATACTTTACTAGTTTCATATATATTAATATCTTTTAATCCTCTAGATTTATTATATTTGATTACATCAAGCATTGATGGAATCATAGTCTTTCTAAGAGCATTTCTATCATTACTCATTGGATTAGGTATAAGTATAGTTTCTCTATCTTTATAGAACATATTAGCAGTCTTTTCATCTACTAAAGAATAAGTTCTAGTTTCATTTAAGCCTAAACTTCTCATTCTCTTACTAATATTTTTCTTAAATCCAAAACTATGTTCAAATTTACCTTCTCTAGTAGGTAATATAGGAACTGTATTTTTTAGATTATGATAACCATATAATCTACCTATTTCTTCTGCTATATCATTAACATTTTCTTCTATATCTAATCTTCTTCTAGGTATAGTAGCAATAAACTTATTATCTTTTAATTCATATTCAAAATCTAATTTATTTAATTCTGTTTCTATATCTTTATCAGTTAATTCTATACCAAGAAGTGAATTAATTCTTTCTGTAGTAAATTCTATTTTCTTAATCTTTTTATCTTCATTATCATATTCTGCTTTACCACTTAGTACTTTACCAGATGCATATTTTTCAAGTAAATAGCATGCTCTATCAAGTGCAGCATCAGTATATTCAAAATCTAATCCTTTTTCATATCTAAGTGATGCTTCACTTCTTAAATTTAATCTTCTAGCAGTTTTTCTTATATTAGTAGGATTAAATATAGCACTTTCTATTAATACTGTTTTAGTATTATTATCTACATCAGTATTTAATCCACCCATAATACCAGCGATTGCTACAGGTTTATTTCCATCTGTAATAACTATATCTTCACTTGTTAATGTTCTTTCTTGTTCATCAAGTGTTGTTATTACTTCATTATCACTCGCTTGTTTAACAACTATTTTATCTCCTAATTTATCTTTATCAAAGAAATGAAGTGGTTGTCCATATTCAAGCATTACATAGTTAGATATATCTACTATATTATTAATAGATCTCATACCACATGCATTTAATCTATTTTTAATAAATTCTGGAGATTCTCCTACTACTAAATCTGTAACCATTTTAGCTTTATAATAAGTACAGTTTTCTGTATCTACTTTTAAAGTAAAATGATTATTAATACTATCTTCTATTTCTTTATAATTTGCTTCAGGTAATTTAACCTTTTTACCTAAAATAGTACCTATTTCATAAGCAAACCCTATATGATATCTACAGTCATTATTTTTATGTTTATGAACATCTAAATCATATAAAGTATCCCCTACACCAAGGTAAGTAAATGCATCTTCTCCAACTGGTGCATTATCTGGAAGAACATGAATACCTTTATTATAGTTTTCTTCATTTTCTTCTTCTAAACCAAGTTCACATAAAGCACAAATCATACCATTTGATTCTATACCTCTTATTGAACCTTTTTTAATTTCTGCTTTAGGTAATTTAGCCCCTGGTAAAGCAACTATTACTTTAATACCTGCTTTTACATTAGGAGCGCCACATACTATTTGTCTTATATCAGTTCCTACATCTACAGTACATACATGTAAATGATCTGAATCTGGATGATCAATACATGTCTTAACTTCACCTATTACTAAATTATCTATATTTGTTTTAACAACATGTTCAACATTAATACCGGCTTTAGTAACTTTATTAGCTAATTCTTCTAGGTTTTCATCTTTTAAATCAATATAATCTTTTACCCAGTTCATACTAATCATGTTACTTCACCTCTTTTCTATCAAAATTCTTTGTTTCTCTTAAATCATTTTCATGAATAGTTCTCATATCACTCATATTATATTTAAGCATACCTATTCTTTCTGCAGCCATACCAAATGCAAATCCTTGCCACTTATCTGGATCATAACCACACATTCTAAGAACATTAGGATGAACCATTCCTCCACCAGAAATAGTTATCCATCCTTTAGGTTTACACATTGAACATCCAGAACCATCACAATATATACAACTCATATCCATTTCTACAGATGGTTCTGTAAATGGATAATAACTAGGTCTAAATCTAGCTTCTACATTTTCTCCAAAAGTATGTTTAACAAATGCATCAAATGTACCTTTTAAATCACTTAAAGATATATTTTTATCTATAACTAAACCTTCTATTTGAGTAAATTCTTGTTCATGAGTAGCATTAATATCTTCTCTTCTATAAGTTTTACCTGGACATATCATTCTAATTGGAGTTTCACCTTTTCCATCAAGCATAACTCTTACTTGTACTGGAGATGTTTGACTTCTAAGTAATATTTCTTCATCTTTTAAATAATATGTATCTTGAGCATCTCTAGCAGGATGATCTTTAGGTAAATTAAGCATTTCAAAATTATATTTATCAAGTTCTATTTCAGGTCCTTCATAAACATCATAACCTAAACTAGTAAAGAAATCTGTAGCATCATCAATTACTTTTTCTACGATTGATGGACTACCACTAGGTATATCCATACCAGGCATAGATATATCTACTTTTTCATTTTCTAATTTCTTATTTAATTCTTCTAATTCATATTTAGATTTTAAATCTTCAAACTTAGCAAATACATCATTTCTAAAATCTGTAATTAATTTACCATATTCTTTCTTTTCTTCTACTGATAAATCTCTAAGACCACTAGTAAGTTCTGATACAGGTCCACTTTTACTTAAATATTTAATCTTTAAATCATTTAATTCACTTAGATTAGATACTTTACTTAATCCTTCATTAATTTCAATTTCTAAACTCTTTATTTTCTCTTTCATATTTCCTCCTAAAAAGAAAAAAATTCTATGATGTAAGGACGAATTACCGTGGTACCACCTTACTTCATAGAATTTCTATGCACTTAATACTTAACGCGTATAACGCTATATTTCTATAGAACTAGAAGAATGAATTCATATAAAGTTACTAGTTAATATCTCACCATCATTAACTCTCTTAATAGCACTTTTTATACTACTACTTTCTTCATCAACGTTTATAAAAGAATTATAGCATAATTATATAATAAATACAATAAAAAAATAGTGTATTTACATACACTATTTTGTTTCAGGTGTTAAGCTTACACCTAAAGTTTTATTTTTCTTCTTAGTAAGTAATTCTTTATAATGAGCTGCATCTTGAATAGTTGGTCTTCTCCAAAGCCCTACCATAGTAGTATCAACATTTGGTAAAAGACATTCACGTTTATCCATTGGATCATATGCTTGAATTAATGGTGAACGTGATCCTATAATTACATCTATGCCTTGTTCTCTAAGTGCATTTTTTCTTTCTTGTGCATTAGATATTTTAACATTTTCAAGGAAAACATTAAATTCATCATCTAAGAAGTCATAATTCTCTGCATCTATACTATTACCCTCATCATCTTCATCTGCGAAGGTTGTACCTGGATAATACATATAGAAAGCCTTACCATCATTTTCTATTTCTTCTATTCTTTCATTAGCTTCAGCATTTTCAAATTCTTCTTCAGATAAACCTAATAAAGATTTATATTTCTTTATTTCTTCAGGTGTAGATTTTTCCCAAATAGCTCTATATAGATCTAAATTATGATTGTAATGAACTTGCCCGCAAATTATACTTATTGGTGATGCTTTACCTAAGAATACATCACGGTCTTGTTCCTTAAATTCTTTTAATCTATCACTTGAAGCTTCTCTCCATCTCATACCAAGTTGCATTGCTAATTTATTAAAGTTTGAATCGAAAACAGCAAATTTTACATCTTCTGATTCTGTGGACTCAGAATTATATGTAACTGTTCTTAGTACATAATATTCCTTACCATCACATATATAAGTATCCATTGTTTCTTTAACAATTTTACCCATAAAAACACCCCTTTCAAGAATGTGCAAGTATATTATCATATTATGACATTATTGTCAAATTTTCAAAAACAATTATAATATATCTAGGTGGTCAAAATGAATGAAGAAAATCTAGTAATTTACTATAATAAATTTAATGAAGATAAAAGATTAAATACTAAACATGGTAATATAGAATTTATAACTGCTTTAAATTATATAGATATGTATATTAAACCTAATGATAAAATACTAGATATAGGCGCTGGTACTGGTAAATATTCTATATATTTATATAATAAAGGATATGATGTAACTGCTTTAGAACTTGTTAAACATAATCTAAGAGTATTACAAAAAAAAGAACCTAATATAAAAGCATTACAAGGTAATGCTTTAGATCTTAAATTTCCTGATAATTCATTTGATATAGTTCTTTTATTTGGGCCAATGTATCATTTAATATCTTTTGAAGATAAATTAAATGCTATTAAGGAAGCTAAAAGAGTATTAAAACCAAATGGTTTATTATTTATATCATATTGTGCAAATGAATATGCGGTTATTACGCACGGTTTTATAGAAAATAATATAAATGATTCAATTAAGAATAAACTCCTTGATAATGGCTTTAAAATTACCCCTAAAGATACTGATTTATATTCATTTGTAAGACTAGAAGATATAAATAAATTAAATGAATTATCTAATCTAAAAAGAATAAAAGTAATTAATCAAGATGGCCCTACTGAATATATTAAAAAAATAATAAATAAAATGGATGATGAAACATATAAAAACTATATTAATTATCATTTAAGCATATGTGAAAGACCTGAATTACTTGGAGCAGGAAGACATATATTAGATATAGTAACTAAAGAATAAAAAAAGAGCTAATTTAGCTCTTTTTTATTCTTCATCTTTTAATCCTTCTTTTATACCTTTAGTAATTTCTTTAGCAACAGTTCCTGCAGCTGGTGCCATCTTTTCTGCTGCTTTACTCATAGTAGGAGTCATTTCATCAATAGTTTCTTTTGCAACAGGCATAACTTGTTGAGTAGTATAAGCAGTTATTTCTCTTCTATGAGCAATGAATAATATCATTCCACCTATTCCTGCCATACCAAAACTAAATACGCTTAAGAAACCACCAACAGCAAATAATCCCATTCCTCCAAGTGCACTTCCTGCATTTTCAGTAACTACTGTACTACCAAATGTAATAGATCCAGCTACTATTAATCCTATACTAAGTATAAATAATACTAAACCTACTATTAATAATATCTTACCTATTTTTTTTAATTTAGTAGTATATCTTTGATAATCTTCTTCATTTAAATATTTCTTTTCTTCCATATTAATCTCCTTATTTTAAAAGAAGAGCAGTTCATAAGAACCACTCCCCTGCCTAAGGGATCGCGTACTTAACATACGCTTAGAACATTCACACTTGCATGCTTTGGTTCGATACACCTTAAAGGTCTTCTGAAAATATTATAACATTTTTTTATAAAAATTCAATAATATATGTTATTTTTTTCTCTCTTTTAAACTTGGATTATTTCCAAAACTTTTATATGGAATTTTTGTAATATATGTTCTATTAAAATGTGTAATCCTCCTTGAAAGACCGTCGGTTTTAGAATTATATTTCTTCCATATTAAATTGGCTACATAGTCAGCCATTTGTACGTCCCTATTATTTTTGGAATCCAAATATTTAACCTCAAAATCCAAATCCATTAATTCAAATTCCCATTGCAAGAATGTTTCTAGATCTTTTAAATTTTTAACTGCCACATTTCGATTATCAACTCTTAATTCAATGTCCGTGGTATGAAGCATCGGGATATCACATTTAAACAAATATTTTAAAAGATGCCTAACGAAAAAATTATAAGCTGCATTTTCTGAAGCTCCTATTTTTGTCAAATTATCCTTATCAATTATTATTGCTATCGGAATTACCCCTGGCAATTCATATAATGCATTCAAAAACAAGGCTTGCTGACTATTATTGATCCTCGTAGATTTTAATTCGCATTTTTGATCAATTTGTATGTTTTTTTGTTCTTTTACAATTTTTTCAACTCATTTGTGAGCTGATATTACTTTATGTAATTCGCATGTCATGTATCCCGCAATTACAAAATAACGCTCTTTCTTTAGGTGCATTGCACCTGATTCATCCAATACTATATATGCTTTCATTTCATCACCTCATGTAGTATATATCAATTATACCAAACATTTGTATTATATGCCAGTGTTTTCGTCATTTTTTTATATTTTTTTAACAAAAAAAAGAACTTTACAGTTCTTATTTTTAAAATGGTGACCCCGGGGGGATTCGAACCCTCGACCGCCGCCTTAGAAGGGCGTTGCTCTATCCAGCTGAGCTACGGAGCCAAATATATGTCTTTTTCAAAAGACATATAAATTATAAATCATTTTTAATAATTATTCAAGTAGTTATTACTTTCTTGATACATATTTTCCATCATCAGTAGAAACGATGATTTCATCACCATTATTAATAAATAATGGAACTTTAACAGTCATACCATTTTCTAATTCTGCATCTTTTTGAGCATTATTAGTAGTATTTCCTTTAACTGCATCCATAGTATTAGTAACAACATAACTAATTTTAGCAGGTAAAGCTAAACCAATTAATTCATCATTGAAATATGAAAGTTCAACTTCAAGATTTTCTTTTAAGAATTTGCTTTCATTTTCAATTTGCTTACCAGATAATTCTACTTGATCATATGTTTCCATATCCATGAATACATAACTATCTCCAGTAGAATATAGATATGTCATAGCTTTCTTAGATACATTAGCTTTTTCTATTTTAATATTAGTATTCATAGTTTTTTCTAATGTAGTACCAGCTTTAATATTTTTTAATTTCATTTTCATGAATGCTGCACCTTTACCAGGTTTAACATGTAAGAAATCTACTATTTGGTATAAAGTACCATCAATAATGACAGTCATACCATTCTTAATATCATTAATATCTATTAACATTTAAATTCCCCCTATTTCTTTTCTTTATGAACTGTATGTTTTTTACATACAGGACAATATTTATTTAATTCTAAACGATCAGTTGTTGTTTTAGTATTCTTTTGTACAAAATAGTTTTCATGAGATACTTTGCTGTTTGTTTTACATTCAGTACATTCTAAAGCAACATATCTTCTAGCGTCTTTATTTTTCTTGTTATCAGCCATTCTAGATTCCTCCTCTTTTTTTACTACTAATAGATTATAACATATTATTTTAAAAAATCAAACATTTATTTACATAAAAAAAGAATAACATTTTGTTATTCTTTCCATTTAAATGAATTAACTATTGTAGACCCCGCATTCTCTGTGTCTAAACCATCACCATTCCAAATAGTTTCATGTACTAAAACGTACTTTTTATTACCTACTATATAACGTTGAACAATTCTCATTCCTTCTTTTTCAAGATTAAAAGTATACACTATATTTCCTGTATCAGTAGTACTTCCACTACTAGTTAAAGTATACCCATATTGATTAGCTTGCATCATTAATTGATATAATATTGCATCTTTAAATTCCATATGTTGATCCATAGAATAAGAATTAGTAAGACACTCTACAGATATATTATTTGGTGGATCTTTCTTATCATTTTTATTTGCAAAGAAATATTTGCTTGCAGTAGAATGATCATCTCTTTTTATCCAAGTATCAGGAATTCTATAAGTTCCATAACCAGTCTTTATTTCATTTGGAGAGTTCTTTGGTATTAAAGAACATCCAGTAAATAATAAACAAATTGTTAATATAATTAATATCTTTTTCATATTACTCCTTTAAAGAAAAATAACTCATATGAGTTATTTTTGTTCTACAGTTTTCTTTTTCTTTAAATATACTATTCCAGCAATTAAAGCTATTACTACAACTAGTAATATAATACTAAGTACTGGTCTTACTACGAACCATGCAATAGCTATTACTACTAATGAAATGATTAATCCAAGTAAGAACGAAACTACTCCAATCATTGAATTAACAATATTTCCAAGGAATGGAATATATCCAATTAATGTAGTTATTGGTCCAAGAATTAAACCAATTCCCATGATTATTAATATAGTTCCTAATGCTCTTTTGAACCATTTCATGAATTTGTTTCCTGCTTCAATATTATTAATCATTTCAGTACTATTTTTAGAGCCTTTATATAATTTAGCATATGTTTTATTATTTTTTGAAGTATAAGATTCAATAGTATCTCCTACTTGTTTACCTAATACTGAAACATCATCATATTCAGCTTTATTATAAGAAATACGAATATCTCCTACTACTGGGCTAGATGGATTAACACTATTAGTAATATATTTGTTATATACTACATAACCTTCAGGTAATACTACATCTTCTGGTATTGACATTTCTTTATCAGTTGAAAGCATAGATTTAAAATTATTATTTAATGTATATGCTCCTACTTTTAAACTTTCTTCAGTTTGGAATCTTTCTCCCTTATATTTAATTTCGTCTTCTTTAAGATTTTGATGTCCACTTGCTGAATGGAAATCATCTGAGTCAATTATTTTTGAACTCCATTCTTTAGAATATGTATAAGTAGTTGTATCATCTTTAGCTTCAGAATCTTCAACCCATTGATATACTTCTACATTTCTAGAAAATGCTGGTGCTTTAACATTTACGTTGAATGCATCATCTTTAAGAACTGCATCATTATAAGTTAATTTACCTTTAATAGCAACTAACTTTCCTTCATATTGACTATCTACGCTTTCACTAGATACATCCTTAATTTGATTTCTTAGTTCTTTAACATCTTTAATGTTTTGAACATTATCTTGTTCATTCCCAGCTAATATTAAAATTCCCATGATAAGAATTATAATACCTGCAGGAATACTAGCAATTGAATTGCCTATTTTTTTAAGAAAACCTTGTTTCTCGTTTTTAACAATAACAGTATTGTTATCTGCCATATTATTCACCTCTATCTTGATTTTAACACATTAAAATAATATAAACAATAAAAAAACTAACTTAATGTTAGTTTTTTACAATTATTTTAGCCCTAATATTTTAGAATAGTAATCCTCATATACTAATCCTTTTTTTACTACTTTAGTAGCATGTTCTTCTCCAATATATCTATAGTGCCATGGCTCAAATTTATAACCAGTAATTTCTTCAAATCCTTCTGGATATCTTAATATAAAACCATATTTATGAGCATTATCATGCATCCATTCAATTTCTCCAATATTAGATATATCTTCGTTATAATTACCTTTATAAAAGCATGCTATATCCATTGCAAGTCCAGTTTGATGTTCTGAATAACCAGGTCTTGCAACATGTCTTGTTGTTAATAAATAAGCTTGTTTTTTTATTTCTTCTAAGGACTCTGATGGATATTTTTGAATTAAGTCTTTAGTATATTGCTCTAAAAAGTTTTCAAATACTCTTTGTTGGTGTGCACCACTTCTAAAACCACTATAAACATAAATATCATAATCATTGCTCTTAGCGTCATTTCTTAAATCCATTGCATTTCGATATGCTTCTTCTCTTAAATACGCAATATAATTCATTTTTGCATTTTGTTCTTTATTACATGCAACTAAATCTGTTGGCACATAATCAACACCTATACTATGAGTTTTATTTACTAATATTAAATTATCCATATTATCCTCTCAAAAATCTATTGTATTATATTTCATTTTATATATTTTGTCAAAAAAAAGAATAACATAGTTATTCTTAATTTCAAATGGTGACCTATACGGGATTCGAACCCATGAATGCCGCCGTGAAAGGGCGGTGTGTTAAGCCACTTCACCAATAGGCCAAAATATATAATTAATGGTGGGCCTAAATGGACTTGAACCATCGACCTCACGCTTATCAGGCGTGCGCTCTAACCAGCTGAGCTATAGGCCCAATTCATTAACGCTATTTAATTTTACATTATTTTTTTATAAAAAGCAATAACTTTTATAAAAAAAGTGCAATTATTTTAAATCTGCATTTTTTGCTAAAATAATTGCACAATACATAAATAAAAGTATTATTAATAAAAATATAATACTAAGTATCAAAATAATCATAAAAATATAATAATTTTAGTATATAAAAAAGCGATTATTCATCGCTTTCTAATTCTAAAATAGTACTTAATCTTTGTTTAGCTTCTGCTACTGTACTCTCATCTGGAATCATAACATATAAAGCTTGATTTGGATAGCTATATGTATATTCACTTGTTCCAGAACCAGTTACGGAATATTGTTCTATATCCCAACCAGACATATCATTAATTTGCATTTTAACTAGCTTAGATATATCTTCATTAGATAAATTTGTTTCAAATGTACCATTTAATGAATTTAATATATCACTATAGCTTGTTATTAATGTCTTAGAAGAAGTTATTTTATTAAATATATGCTTTAAAACTTGTTGTTGGTTTTCTACTCTATGTCTATCCCCAGTTTCATAAGCATATCTTTCTCTAGCAAATGCTAAAGCACATCTTCCGCTTACACCATAAGTTGCTCCTGGTTCAAAGTAACAACCACGGTCAGTCCAGCATGAGAATCCATAGTTTTGATCATTAACTAAATCTACTCCACCAATTGCATCAACTAAGTTAACAACAAAGTTAAAATTTACTCTAACATAATAATTAATCTTTATTCCAAATTCCTCTTCAAGAGTTGCAATAGTAGTATCAACACCACCAATTACTCCTGTATGTGTTAATTTATCTTTTGCTCCACCTGTACCAGGTATTGTTAAATAATAATCTCTTGGAATACTTAAAAGTAATATTTTATGTTTCTCTGGATTAACAACCATTAACATATTAACGTCTGATAATGATCTTGATGGTAAATAATCACTTCTAGTATCAATACCATTTATTAACACTACAAATGGATCTTCAGTCACATCTATTCCATTCTTTTTGACATCTTTTTTAGTCTTTATATCAATCTTTTCTAATATCTTAACTTTCTTTGAATAATCTTCGTTATTTTGTACCATAACATCATAGTTACCAGAGTTAACATATATTATCAATTCATTATCTAATACTACATTATTTAATAAATCATATATTGATGTTTCATACTCAATATCTACTTTAACTTTTTTAGTTAATCCTTTTTCAACGTCTTTCATATCCTTTTGGTCTTTATATGAATAAACAGTTTCACCTTTAATATCTTTTAGTTCATCATAATCTGATTCTTTATTTACTAATACATAGTAAGTATTAGTTTCAAATTTAATACCTAAATTCTTCTCCATAAAATTAACTGTATCTTTTATTTTTAATGAGCCAAAACTAAATATTACTAGATAAATAATCATTAATATCGATATGAATGATAAAGATATTTTACCTACTCTTTTTCTCCATATCACGGCTCCAAATATAAACATTAATAAGAACATAATTGCCATAACTAGAAAATAATATTTAAATGGCAACATATTCAATTTATTTAATTCATAACCAAAAAATACTGTTATTGCAATTGCTAATATCCATAAAAATCTAACTAGCAATTTAAATTTCATACTTACTTTTTTCTTCTTGCTTGTCTTCTTCATAACTACTCCTACTCTATTACTAGAGGTCTATCATGAATCATTATTTCAATCCATGTTCTTCCATCAGAAACCTCTATCTCTTTACCATCTAAATATGTATATTTAGTAGTTGCTTCTCTACTTGATTTACTCCATCTTATAGGTACTGCTATTCCATTAGTAATAAAATAGCCATCACCTTCACTAACTAAATTAAGATTCCAATACTTATTATCACTCATAGGATAATAAGATATCTTTTCTACTATTATATTTTTAGTAGTAAATAATTCTCCTGTACTAAAATCAGTTGTATCAACATCATTAACATTTCTCTTATACATTTTAGTTTCACTATCATAATAGAAATTATTTTCTACACTACCATAATCTATAAATACTCTATTAGCAGTCATAGAATCTTCTTTTGAAGATAAATCTACATCTTTAGCATTATATTTTAATGGAATAGTATGATCACTTTCCATACTATATCCCTTAGTATTTTTTGCATAATCATAAACTGTACTAGTATTCATATTAACTGTATGTTCATAATCAAGATCAAGTGGATTTTCTCTATACATACCACCTTCTCCTACTATACCTTGAACATAATCTATAATATTACTTCTTAATTCATCTTGAGCATAATGACTCCATCCATAAGAAGTAAATATAGCATCACTTTCATATGCTATATCCATCATATTGTGTCTAGCACTTCTAACTGTACCAAATTTAACATCCTCTTCACCCTTATATAATGCTATTAATCTAGATGTATATCCTTCTGTAGGTATTTCATATACTATATATGCTTTATTTAATCCTTGTTGTACTTTAATAGCAACTGGGGTATTGTTAATAGCTATAGCAAGTGGTCTTAATCTAGAATTAACATCCACCACATCAATACCTTCAATTTTCTTTTCTTTCTTAGAAATAGGTTTATTATCTTTTGGTTTATCTTTTGAATGTAATCCAAATAATATAAAGATACCACCAATTAATAATAAAGCGAATATTATACTGTATACTAAAATTTTCATTTTATTTATTTTCTTAGCACTCTTTTTCATATTTTTAACCTCTTATTAATTATAACATGCTAAAGAAAATAAATAAACCTTTAAATCCTCCTTTCAAAAACAACTATACACATATTTTTATTTATATCAAATCACAAAAATCAAATTTTTGAAAAGAATTATATATAAAAAAAGCAGATTAGAATATTCTAATCTACTTTTTTATTTATCTTTATAATTATTTAAGAAATTTTCTTTAAATTCTTTATATTTATCATTTTTAATAGCTTCTCTTGCATCTTCAGTTAATTTAATTAAGAATCTAATATTATGTATAGATAATAATCTACCTGCTAAAGATTCATTAGCAACAAGTAAATGTCTAATATAAGCTTTAGTAAAGTGTTTACATGTATAACAATCACATGATTCCTCTATTGGAGTAAAATCTTCCCTATATTTAGCATTCTTCATATGAAGTTTACCATTTCTTGTAAATGCTGAACCATGTCTAGCTATTCTTGTTGGAAGTACGCAGTCAAACATATCTATTCCTCTATCTATTCCTTCGACTATATCTACTGGTTCTCCTACACCCATAAGGTATCTTGGTTTATCTTCTGGCATATATGGAATACTATAATCAATAGCTTTATACATATCTTCTTTTGATTCATGATCATTAGCTACTCCACCGATTGAATATCCATCAAAATCTAATTTAACTGTTTCTTCAGCAGACCATTTTCTTAAATCTTCAAAATAACCACCTTGTACTATACCAAATAAAGATTGATTAGGATTATTAAATACCTCTTTACCTCTTTTAGCCCATCTAAGTGTTCTTTCAATACTCTTTTTCATATATTCATATGAAGCAGATGCTGGAGGACATTCATCAAAACTCATAGCAATATCACTATCAAGCATATTTTGAATATATATAGACTTTTCTGGAGTAAGCATTAAATCAGTACCATCAATATGACTCTTAAATTTAACTCCTTCTTCACTTATAGCATTCTTTCCTTTAGCTAAACTAAATACTTGGAATCCTCCTGAATCAGTTAATATTGGCCCATCATAATTCATAAATTTATGTAGGCCACCTGCTTTATGTACAATATCTTCACCAGGTCTAAGCCATAAATGATATGTATTAGAAAGTATTACTCCTGAATTCATTTCTTTTAATTCATCAGGTACTAATGTTTTGACATTAGCTAGTGTTCCAACAGGCATAAACATTGGAGTATCTACTACTCCATGATTAGTATGTAATTTACCTAATCTAGAATTACCGTCTTTATGTAATAATTCATATTTTATTTTCATAACGCCTCCTAAAAAAATAAAATGGTGAAAACCATTTTATTTTATTAAATTAACAGTTTCTCTTGCAATCATTAATTCTTCTTCAGTTGGAACTATCCATACTTTTACTTTAGAAGAATTAGTTGAAATTTGTGTTTCTACTGCTTTAACAGCATTTCTTTCTTCATCAAGTTCTACACCCATGAATCCTAAATAAGAACAAATTTCTAATCTTTCATCTATTCCTCTTTCACCTACACCACCAGCGAATGCTATAACATCTACACCATTCATAGCAGCAGCGAATTTAGCAATATAACCTGCAATATTATAACAATATTCAGTCATAGCAAGTCTTGCCATTTTATTACCTTCTTCAGCTTGTGAAAGAACATCTCTATTATCTGCAGAAACTCCTGATATACCAAGTACTCCTGATTCTTTATTAAGAATTCTATTCATTTCTTCTGGAGATATTTCTTCTTTTTCCATTATATAAGTTACTACTGATGGATCAAGGTCTCCTGAACGTGATCCCATCATAATACCTCCTAGTGGAGTTAATCCCATTGAAGTATCTATACATTCTCCATTTAATACTGCAGATATTGAAGCTCCTTGTCCAATATGACAAGTAATTATTTTTAATCCTTTAATATCTTCTCCAAGTAATTCAGCAGTTCTATGAGCTACATAGTTATGAGAAGTTCCATGAGCACCATATTTTCTTATTCCATATTTTTCATAATATTTATATGGTATTGGGAATAAATAATGTTCCTTTGGCATTGTTTGATGGAATGCAGTATCAAATACTACTACATTCTTTTTATGAGGTAATGCTTTTTGCATAGCATATATACCTTGTAAATGTCCTGGATTATGAAGTGGTGCAAATTTAATTGCATCTTTAATACCTTCGATTACTTCATCATCTACTATTACTGATTTAGTAAATTTTTCTCCTCCATGAACTATTCTGTGTCCTATACCATCTATTTCATCTAATGAAGAAATAACACCATGTTCTTCATCAGTTAATTGTTTTAATATTAAACCAATTGCTGCATCATGATCTTCAGCATATTCTTCAAAAGTATATTTTTCTTCCCCTACTTTGTGTGTTAAGAATGATCCTTCCATTCCTATTCTTTCATAATTTCCTTTTGCGATAACTTTCTCATTTTCCATATCAAGCAATTGATATTTAACAGAAGAACTACCACAGTTTATAACTAATATTTTCATAATTTTTCTCCTTTTCACGTATTATACAATATTTTTATTTAAATTACATTAATTATTTTTAATTTCTTCATATTTTTGATCTAGAATAATATCTATATTAATTATATTCCCTTTTTCATCTTTATTATAATTATATAAAGATACATATCCATTACCCTGAATATTACATTTGAATCCTGTCATACTGCAATATTTTCTTACCTCTTTAGAAGATAATCCATATAAATCATTAGTAGAATATTTACCATTTGTTAAAAGTAATACTTTACCATTTATAATACCAGATTCTGGATATTGTTTAATTATTTTTTGACCATCTCCTATAATTATATATCCTACCTGATTAACATCAAGTACATTTTTTACATCATCTACTTTTTTATTAATATAATTATCTACATCATAAGTAGATTTTTTATTTTCTCTTACATTTGTTAAATTATAATAAGCTTCTAAATCTTTTATTAAAGATTTAACTGAATTTGATAATGGATAACTAGATGGACAATCTTGGAATGCTATATAGAATATATATTTAGGATTATCCTTTGGATACATACCTGCGAACGATTTATAGTTTTTATAACTTGATTCATAATATGTTCCAGTATTTGGATTATATACTTCCGCAGTACCTGTTTTTCCTATAATACTATATCCATCTAAATGGTAATCAGATCCAGTACCTTCATAATTATTAACAACAGTATCCATTAAATCTTTTATCTTATTAACTGTTGACATTGAAGCTACTTTAGTACCTTTTTGTTCTTTAGCTTGATATACTACCTTTTTAGTATTTGGATCTACTATTTTTTCTACTATTGTAGGATTTAATACATATCCATCATTTGATATAGCAGTTAATGCTTTAATATGTTGAATTGGTGTAGTTGTAATACCTTGGCCAAATCCTGCAGTAGCAATTTCTACTTCATATTTAAAATCAAGATCCCCTTCAGTTTCACCATTTAATTCTATACCTGTTTTAGAACCAAAACCTAATTTCTTTAAATATGCTTTTAATTCATCACCAGTTAAATACTTTTGCATTAAATTAGCAATACCTATATTAGAAGATTGCATATAACCATAATCATATGTAATAGTACCCCAACCATAAGTATTCCAGTCTTTAATTGTATACTCTCCTATATCCATTGTTCCTGATAAATATGTATCTTGTCCATTATAATTACCTTTTTCCATAGTAGCCATATAAGTATATGTCTTCATAGTAGAACCAGGTTCAAATGATATAGAAGTTAAAGGATTTAAGTAATTTTCTATATCTTTTATATTAGGATCAAAACTAGGTTTAGTTGCAGATGCTATTATCTTACCTGTTTTAGCTTCTGCTACTACAAATATTGCAGATGTTGCACCAGATGCTTCAAAATTAGAATCAAGTGCTCTTTCTGCCATTAATTGAACATTACTATCTATTGTTAAATAAATATCATATCCATCTTCTTTTTCTATTCTAACTTCTGGTATATTAACAAGTCTATAACCATTTATATCTTGTTGATATGTAAGTGATCCATTAATACCATTTAATTTATCATTATACTTAGATTCAATACCCATTTCTCCAGTCATATTACCATCTTCATCTTGTACTACATATCCAAGTATATATGATGCAAAATCTAGATTAGGATAATATCTTTTAGAACTTGCTATAAAATCTATACCAGGTAATTTTAATTTTTCAATTGATTCTTTTTGAAGTTCAGTTAATCCCCTTCCACCAGGACCAAGTTCTACTTGATATAATCCATCTTGATCTAATAATTCATATATTCTTTCAGGAGTCATATTAATTAATGGTGATAATTTCTTAGCAGTTTCTTCTTTATCTACTACGTGTCTTGGTTTAGTACTATTTTTACTTCTAGATGAATCAAGATATGCAATTACTGTATATGAATCAACTGTTTCTGCAAGCACTTCATTATTCTTATCATATATAGATCCTCTTGAAGCATATAATATTTGTTTTGTAGTATTTCTGTTTTTAGCAAATTCTTTTAAATTAATACCATCTACTTTAGGAGATAAGTTTAAAAATATTATTCTGGCTATAATAACGCAAAATAAAAGAAATCCACCAATAAATACAAATTTATTCATATGTATCGTATTAATGGATTTCTTCATAAAACATTCTCCTTTTAAATTATTTTACTAATCTTATATTATCATTATTATACGCTAAACCTATTTCGTTTGCAACTATATTGACATTTTCTAAAGATGCTAATTCATTTATTTTCATTGTTAAACTTTGATTAACTTCTTTTTGTTCTTTTATATCTCTAGATAATCTTTCTACTTCTATATTTATACTAGCTAAAGAGTTTTTCATAAAGAAGCTAATGCCCCATAAAAATAATAATAAAAAGGCACCAACTACTATAAATCTCTTTTCTCTATTTAATTTACCTATTTTATTCTTTTTCATAAACATCCTCCTCTATAACTTTTCAATAACTCTTAGAATCGCACTTCTAGATCTATTATTTTCAGTTAACTCTTCTTTACTAGGTTTATATTTACCTATTAATTTTATTTTTGGTTTATATTCATCTGGTATAAAAGGTAATCCTTTATATAATTTATCTACTTCACTATATTCTTTGAATATGTTTTTACATATTCTATCCTCCAAGGAATGAAATGTAATAACACATAATCTTCCTCCGGTAGAAAGTAAATCAATTGAATCAGTAAGAGCTTTGGTAAATACATTTAATTCATCATTTACTTCTATTCTTATTGCTTGAAATACTTTTCTAGCAGGATGATGTTCTCTTCTATACCTTTCAGGAACATTATTTTGAATTATAGAAACCAGTTCCATAGTAGTTTCTATTGGTTTAATTTCTCTTGCTTTAATTATTCCAGTTGCGATTGATTTTGAGTATTTTTCTTCTCCATATTCATAAAAGATTTTAGTTAAATCATTTAATGAATAATTATTAACTACATCATATGCAGTTAATTTAGATTCTCTATCCATTCTCATATCAAGTTTGGCATCATTATGGAAAGAAAAACCTCTTTCTGCTTCATCAAGTTGTGGGCTACTAACACCTAAATCAAACAAAATACCATCTACTTTATCGATTCCTCTTTTATTTAATTCAGATTTTATATTTACGAAATTGCTTTTAATAATTTCGTAATTGTCATTGATTTGACCAAGAATCTCTTTACTATAACTGATAGCTTCCCCATCTTGGTCAAAGGCGAATAAACAACCCCTTGTTATTCGTTTCAATATTTGTGAACTATGTCCAGCATAACCTAGAGTACAGTCAACATATATTCCGTCTTCTTTAATATTTAAATTTTCTATTGATTCATTTAGTAATACACTATAGTGTTTATTCATTTGTAAATAATCCTTCAGCTACATCACTAAACTTATCAATATTATTATTAAAGAATTCTTCATATTTGTTTTCTGCCCAAATTTCTAATCTTTCATTAACTCCAAGTATTATTGCTTCTTTCGTTAATGAGCAATAACTAATTAAATTACTTGGAAGTAAGATTCTTCCATTTGGATCTAATTCACACTCAGTGGCCCCTGACAGAAACATTCTCATAAATGTACGGGCATCTTTATTTGTAAATGGAAGACTTCTTAATTTCTCAACAATCTTATTCCATTCGTCTAAAGAATATACAAATAAGCATTCTTCTAAACCACGAGTAACAACAAACTTCTTACCTAATTCTTCTCTAAATTTAGATGGAATTATAAGTCTGTTCTTTTCGTCTAAATTGTGATGAAATTCTCCCATGAACATATACATCCCCCACAATCAACCACTTTCCTCCACTGGTTACTTAAATTATATTATATATAATATAAAAAGTCTATATTTTTAATAAAAAAAATAAAAAGTATACACTTTTTACATTTTTTTGTAAACAAAATAAAAAACATGTAATTTTTTACATGTTTTTAATCAAATTTCTTACCTATCAAACTATTCTTATCTTGAATACCATTTAGATAATTTTTAACAAGTTCTCTAGTTTTACCTTCTACTTGAATATCTGTTAATATTATTTCAGAATCATTAGTTCTAACACCAATTCCATCATCATAAATATTAATTATTTCCCCAGGATTACCTTTAGTACTATTTCCTATTCTAGAGCCAAATATTTTAACTCTTTTATTATCTAAGAAAGAATATCCTCCTGGTATATCAGAAAGACCTCTTATTTTATTAAATATATTTCTTGATGAATCATTAAAATTAATTTTTTCATCTTCTTTAGATATATTATAAGCATACGTAGCTTTACTATTATCTTGTTTAATTGGAGTTATTTCTCCGTTTATTAATCTAGGTATAAACTCTCTAATCATTTCTGATCCTAATACACTTAGTTTATTAAACATAGAACTAGTATTATCTGTATCTAATATATCTATTTCTCTTTGATAAAGAATATCTCCTTCATCCATCTTTTCATTCATATACATAATAGTTATACCTGTTTTATCTTTACCATCCATAACAGCATGATGAATTGGAGCTCCTCCTCTATATTCTGGTAATAAAGACGCATGAATATTTATACATCCATATTTAGGAAGATCTATTAATTCTTTTGGTATTATTTGACCATATGCACAAGTTACTATTAGATCTGGTTTAATATCTAATATTTCTTTATAATCTTCTCTTATCTTAGTTGGTTGAAATACTTTAATGCCTTTTTCTAATGCAAATTCTTTTACTTTTGAAGGAGTTAATATCTTTTTTCTTCCAACTTCTTTATCTGGTTGTGTAACAACCATTTCTACATCATAATCTTTTATTATTTCTTTTAAAGGGCCTACACTAAATTCTGGTGTACCCATATATACTATTTTTAATTCCATAACCCACCTAAAATAAATTTATTACATCTTTAACTGTTACAAGTAACATTAAAGCCATTAATAAAGCAAACCCAATTCCATTTATAATTGTCTTTACTTTCATAGAAATTTTCTTTCTAAATATTTTTTCAATAATTAATAAGAATGCTTGTCCACCATCAAATGCTGGGAATGGAAGTATATTCATAAATCCAACATTTATTGATAAATATGCAGTTAAATATAATAAAGAATAAACTGCTGCACTTCCTTTAGCAGCTTCTCCTACTACTTGATATATTCCTACAGGTCCAGATAATGAATTAAGTCCTAATTTACCTGTAAATAAACTAATTATAACTATTATTAAACTTTTAAATATAGAAACTATTTTAACACATGCATATTTAAGTGCATCAAGAATACCTTTACCTTGTTTATTTCTTATAGAAATACCATAATAATATTCTCCTGTTTCTTTATCTTTAATAGGTTTAATATTCTTATATGTTACTTTAGTATTATCTTTCTTTTCAAGAGTAACATTTATCTTTTTACCTTCACCATTAATTACAATTGCAAGTTCTATATCATCAAAAGTTCTAATAGATATATTATTAATCTTAACTATCTTATCTCCTTTTCTAGCACCTGCTTTATATAATGGATAATCTTTTGGTAAATCGCTTAATGTATTTGAAGAAAATGATGTTCCATATACTAAACCTAAAATAAATATAATTATGAATCCTAATACAAAATTATTAAATACCCCTGCTAACATAACAGTCATTTTTTGTAAGAAACTTTTGTTATTTAATTTTTGATCATCTTTTATTTTTTTATCATCTTCATCTGTTTCTCCAGCCATCATTACATATCCACCAAGTGGTATTAATTTAATCATGTATTCTGTTTCATCATTTTTTCTTTTAAATGAAAATATCTTTGGACCAAAACCTAAAGAAAATTCATAAACATATATACCATGTTTTTTAGCCATTATAAAATGACCTAATTCATGAATAAACACTATTAGTCCTAATATTAATATAAATAATATAAAAGTCATAAAACCTCCTTATAAAATCAATAATTTAATAACAATATAAAATAAACTTATAAATGCTATACTATCAAATCTATCTAATAAACCTCCATGCCCTGGTATTAAATTAGAAAAGTCTTTAATTTCAAATTCTCTTTTAATTGCACTAAATACTAAATCCCCAATTTGTCCTATTATAGATAGTGCAAAACTAATTAATATTATTATTCCAACATTTATACCCGGATTAATAATAAATAAATAGAATACTGAAGATATTGAAGTAGCAACTATAGTACCAATTAAACTACCTTCAATTGTTTTATTTGGAGATACTCTTTCAAGTAATTTATTCTTACCAAAGAATCTTCCTCCTAAATATGCAAATGTATCAGTTAAAATAGAAATAGCAAGTAAATATACTAATTCCCATAAAGATCCTAATCTAACATTTATAACAGTATGATATATAACTCCTATAAATACTATTATTCCAAAAATACTAGTTACACTAGTAAAATTATATTCATTCTTCTTAAATATTATTAATGGAATAAATAAAATCATAATTACTAATGCTATCGCTTGTAATATAGAATCTAAACTTAAAGTAACTACTATTACTGATATATAAGAAAATATTTCCATTATTAAAGGAAGTTTATTTTTAGTTTTATATAAAAGTAATAATTCTCTAAAAGATAATGCTGCTAGTAAAGCAACACCTATCTCAAAAGGTATATCTCCTAATATAACTAAAGGTACTAAAACTACTACTAGTATTAAAGCCCCAATTAATTTTTTCTTCATATTATCACCTATTTAATTATATAATAATTTCATTAAAAAATAAACTACTTAAGCAGTTTATTTTTCACATTGATTACCATCCATATTTAACATTAATACTTTTCTATATTCTGTTTCACTAGGCAAATAATCCTCATCTTTTAATTTTTCTTCTATATCTTCTGGTAAACGTTTTGATTCCTTTATTTCTTCTAAAAAACCATGTCTTGCTACTATTTCTTCTTCATTAATTATTCTAATGTCTTCATCAAAATCATGAATATATTCCTCTAAAGGTTTATTAATATTATTTACAGTATGTATTATTTGATATATTGGAATAATAGACATAATCCTTGATGCAAATAAGTTTCTCTTAACAGATTCTTCTTCTCTATTCATTGCTATTCTTGGTCCAGTAGATAATTCTTTATATTTTAATTTTCTCTTACTTTCTTCAAATGCTTTTTTATATTTAGGAATATAATATAATCTATTGAACGTTAAAGATGCAATAGTAGTAGATCCGTATATAAATAACATACTAACAACTAAATTATCCATTTACCTCACCCTTGAAATTATTTAATATATTACCACATTATATAATAAAACACAAAAAGCTTTATTCATCTAATGTTTGAATAAAGCTTTCTATTTCTCTTATTTTAGAATAATTATTTGCTAATCTACTATATTTATAATTCCATAATTTAAGTTCTTCTTCATTAAAATTCTTATTATTCTCTCTAAAATCTTCTAGTTTCTTTTCTATAATAGAAGATAAAGAACTAGATAATCTTTGTAAATCTATTTTATTTAAAGATGCTTTTTTTAAATCTTCTTTTATTTCTTCAACGCTTTTATCATCTATTTCTAAGAATATTAAATCATTATATACATCATTTTGATTTAATAATTTAAACTCTAAATTATTTTTTTGTTTAACATAATCTTCTTTAGTAATTAATCCTTGACTATATTTAAAATCAAGTTCATTTTCATCACTTCTTATTTGAGTTTCTTTTATATCTCTTTCTGATGATAATATATAAAAAGGTTTAATAGAACCATCTTTATTATAAAGAATATCAAAAGTTTTAGAATTATTTAACAAACTTAAATCTTCTAATCTTTCGTTCATTAATCCTCCTTCTTTATCTCTTCAATCTTTAAGAAATTAGTATATTTAACATTATGTAATGGGAAAGTTCCCACTATTACTATCTTATCTCCATTATTTAGTTCAAGAGCTTTCATACATGCTCTTTTAGATATATCTACTAGTTCATCAGTAGTATCTGCTGCTGCTACTGATAAAGGAATAATACCATAATTAATAGATAATCCTCTTACTATTTTTGAATTAGGAGAAATAGCTACTAAAGGACAACTAGGTTTATAATTACTAATATCCTTAGCAGTAGTTCCACTTAATGTTGTACATACAATAGCACTAGCTTTAATAGCACATGCTGCTTCACATGCTGAATAAGATATTGCTTTACTTATATCTATATCTTTATTTTTTATTAATTCAGTCAATATCTTTTTATAATCTATATCCTTTTCTATATCTTCAATTACTGATTTCATAAGTTTAACTGCTTCAAGTGGATAATTACCAATTGCAGTTTCTTCTCCAAGCATAAGAGCATCTACATTATCAAGTACTGCATTAGCTATATCAGATACTTCTGCTCTTGTTGGTTTAATACTACTTTTCATAGAAGATAACATCTCTGTAGATATAACACATATCTTTTCTTTTGATTTAACTTTTTTAGCTAATGCTTTTTGAAGACGAGGTAATTTTTCTATAGGCATTTCTATTCCTAGATCACCTCTTGAAATAATTATTCCATCACTTACATTAAGTATTTTATCTATTTCATCAAGAGAATCTTTATTCTCTATCTTAGATATTATTTGAATATTATTATCATTTAAACTAATTAATAAATCATTAACATCAAGTACATCCATTTCTTCTCTAACATGAGATAATGCTAAATAATCTACTTGCATTTGTACTGCAAAAGTAATTACTTCTTTATCATAATTAGATAAGAAATTTATATTAAATTTAATATCAGGAATATTAATAGTAGATTCAGAAATAATATCTCCCTCATTTATAACTCTACATACTAAAGTATCTTCATCTTTATTAATTACTACTAATTTAACATTAGCATTATTTAAATAAATAGTATTACCTACTGAAGTATGTTCAATTACTGCTTTTTCATTAACTGATACCATTTCACTATTACCAATAATACTAGAATTTATTATTCTTATAACACTATCTTTTTCTAGATGTATAACTGGTTTTTCTAAACCACCAATTCTAAGTTCAGGGCCTCTAGTATCAAGCATAATACCTATTTCTTTAGATATTTCTAAAGATATTTTTCTAACATCTAGAATTACTTCTCTAGCAAATTCTAAAGATGCATATGCCATATTAATTCTAAAAACTGAAACCCCTGACAAAGCCATCTGTTTAAGTATATTATAATCAGATGAACTTGGCCCAATAGTCGCAACTATTTTTGTTTTATTCATAGTATCACCTAGTATAATTATAACACAAAAAAAATTAGTCTTAAAGACTAATTTTGAGTTTCTTCTGGTGGCATAGTATATATATACTTTCTAGGGAATAGTTTAGCATTTTTCTCAGCTTCATTTTCTTGATATTTTTTGCTTTCCTCAGAATATGCTCTTTCAGATGTACCACAGTACTCACATACTCTTTTAGAAAATTTACCCCAACAAGTTCCTTCTATATCCCCATCTAAAGAAAATTGTGGTCTTACTCCTTCAGTTTTTTTCCAATCAGAATAATCATGATCATATCTACAAATCTCTTTCCTAGTTGCATATTCTATGCTGCTATACGCATCGATGAATTTTGAAAAAATTCTAAACTTAAGTTCATCATCTTCTCCAAACATAGTTTCAAGTAGTGCGCCTAAAGCTGCACTTGTTTTATTAAATTCCCTATCTCTATATTTTTGTGCATTTTCTTCAGAAATTACATCACTTGGGCCAGAGAAAACCCCTCTTTTATATGCAGCTGCTTTTCTATCAACGTAGTCATGTGCTAATTCTCCCCAAATTAAAGATTTTAAAAAAGCTTGTTTTTCTTCAGGAGTTAAATTTGCAAAATCTGATTCTATTTTCTCAACTTTATTAATATCAAATTCTCCATTATTTAGTATTTTTTCCATAATGTCCTCCAATAATTATTTATTATACTTATATTATTTGTAAAATCAATAAAATGTAGAGATTATTTCTCTACATTTTGTATACTCTTAACTATTAACTGATAAGAACTATTTCTTTTTTCTACATTACATAAAAATTTATATACTTCTCCTCTAGTTATATTATAAAAATTTTCATATACTTTAGGGAATACAACTAATTCAATAGAATTATATTCATCTGATCCTGTTAAGAATAACATCTTATCATTATTCTTAGTATTTATCTCTCTCTTTTTATCTACTAACAAATATATAGTAATAGTCTTATTAAAATAATTCTTAATATTATTAGTAGTAATATTATTATCTCTATATTTTTGCACTGGATGCATAGATAAATAGAAACCAAAGCTATCATATTCCATATTTATTAATTCATCTTTAGAATATTCTTCTTTTATATCAATATCAGGTTTATCTACTAAAGATGAATCTAAATCTTTAACTAGTTCTGCATAATTAATAATAGAATCTAAATTATCTATTAAAGTTTTTCTATTATTAAATGAATCAAAACATCCAGATAATATTAGAGTAGTTAATACTTTTTTATTAACACCTTTACTATAAGTTCTAGTAATAAAATCAATAAAATCTTTATAATCTCCATTATTTCTTTCTTCAATAATAGTATTAGATATAGTAGAACCTATATTCTTAATAGATGCTAGTGGAAATCTAATACCATTATCTTCTAATGTATATTCTTTGTTACTCTTATTAATATCAGGCATTAATATATTAATATTATTTAATTTACATTCATCAATATATTCTTTAGTTTTTATTTCATTACCTATTACATTAGAAAGTAAATATTTCATGAAATAAGATGGATAATGTGCTTTTAAATAAGCCATTTGATATGATATTAATGAATAAGATACTGAATGTGATTTATTAAATCCATATGATGCGAATTTAAGTATATAATCAAATGTCTTTTCTGCATCTTCTTTAGAATAATTGTTTTTAATAGACCCTTCAATAAACTTATCTTGATAAGATTTCATTAATTCAATCTTTTTCTTAGACATAGCTCTTCTTAAATTATCTGCTTCAGATAAAGTAAATCCTGCCATCTTCTCTGCTATCTTCATTATTTGTTCTTGATAAATAATTATTCCATATGTACTACCTAATATTTCTTTTACTGAATCAGAAACATAAGTAACTTTTTCTTTACCTTCTTTTCTCTTTATATAACTATCTATATTTTGCATTGGACCTGGTCTAAATAATGCTAGTATAACTGCTAAATCATCAAAGTTATCTACTCTAAACTTTCTAAGTACATTCTTTATACCAGAACTTTCAAATTGGAATATTCCATCAGTATTAACTTTTCTAAATACATCTAAAGTCTTTTCATCATTTAAAGGTATAGTATTTATATTAATATCTTTTATTTCATTACATAAATTACTAATTAATATTAAATTATCTAGTGATAAGAAATCCATCTTAAGAAGCCCAAGTTCCTCGATATAATTCATTGTATAACCTGATACTAAAGTACCATTATTATCATATAAAGGAATATATCTATCTAAATCTTTATTTGATATTATTACTCCTGCAGCATGAACAGATGTTAATCTTTTTAAACCTTCAAGTTTTAAAGAAATCATACATACTTTACTTAAAAGAGGATCTTTCTCTATCATATTCTTAATATTTATATTATCAAGATTCTCTTTTAAAGACATATTAGAATCAATATATTTAATAAAGGAATCCATCTTATCTTCTAAATTAAATATTCTACCTACATCTCTTAGAACCATCTTAGATTTCATTGTGCCATAAGTAATTATATTACATACTCTTTTTCTACCATACTTAGATATTACGTAATTAACTACTTCTTCTTTTCGGTTAGAATCAAAATCTATATCTATATCTGGCATAGTTATTCTATCTTTATTTAAAAATCTTTCAAATAATAAATCATATTTAATTGGATCTATATCTGTTATTCCAAGAGAATAACTGACAAGTGATCCTGCGGCAGAACCTCTACCAGGTCCTACTAATATATTATTCTTTTTAGCAAATTTAACATAATCCCATACTACTAAGAAATAATCATTAAATCCCATATTATTAATAACATCTAATTCCATCATTAATCTATCTGCATATTTAATTGGAACTTTATTATTAAATCTTTTCATTAAGCCTTTTTTACATAATTTTTCTAAATAACTTTTAGAGTCTTCATTTATAAAATCATATTTAGGTAATAAATCATTTTTTTCTATATTAAAATTACATAAATTATTTATTTCATTATAATTATCTAATATAGATTTATCTAACTCTACTCCTTTATAATAATCTTCTTCTATAGAGATATCTTCACTAATAGATTTACCTTGTTTTATTAATTCTAAGTATTTTAAATATTCTAAATCTTCTTTATTAAGGCATCTAACTATATTTAAATATATATTTTTAAAAGAATAATCTATTTCATCAGATTCATTAAATGCTAAATATGTATCTGGTAAATTAAATTCATTATATAAATCTTTTGATCTATATGGTAAAACCATAATTAAATTAGAAGAATTATTTTTAATATTATCTATAGTAATAGGATTACTAGATATATAACATAGATTTTGATATCCTTCATAGTTTTTCGCATATAAATATATAGTTTTATCTTCAATAGTAATTTCTAAACCTGGAATTAGTTTTATGTTATTTTTCTTTAATTCATTATAGTATTCCATGACATAAGAAAGATTATCATCTACTATGCCTATAGTAGTGATATTCTTTTTCTTTAAAAAATCTATTAAATCATTTGTTTTAAGTAAAGAGGCAAGAATAGAATAATCTGTTTTAAAAAACATTGGTATATACATGATTTTTACCTCCCTTTAAGTTAATTATACTATAAAATAAAGGGAAATCAATTGACTAATTTAAAATAATATGATAAAGTTAATTAAGTGAAATTTTAAGGAGGGAATTATGGCTAATAAATTAACTGCAAAGACAAAGAATTTTGCAAACAATAAATCTCATGCAAATAATAAAACTAAAAGAGTTCAAAATTTAAATTATCAAAAAGTAACAATTAATGGTATAACTATTAAAACTACTACAAGAGAAGCAAGAACTATTAAGAAAGCAGATAGAAAGTCAGAAAAATAAAAACCAACTAAATAGTTGGTTTTATTTTTGCACTAAAATTTCTTCTAGACTCTTTGCATTTCTTCTGTTTAAGCCTTCTTTTCCAAAATTTATATATGAATCTACATATTTAGGTTTAACATATATATTTTCATCATCAGTATTAAATAATTCACAAAAATCATATCCATTCCATGAACCATCTTTAGCAACTAAATCTTTTGGGAAGCTTAAAACAAATTTGCCTTTTGTAGTGCTTTTTATCATATTCATAAGATCTAATATATTATCTGTAAATTTTAATTTACCTTCACCAGCTAATGTTTCACCACTTAGCTGTGAATGATGAATTGGTATACCACTAGTCAAAGTTCTTCTTATTAAATCGCTTTGTAATCCATCAGAATTATTTTCATATATTGCAAGTACTCTATTACCATCATTTGCTAATTCTTCTAGTTTTAGTCCTGTTCCTCTTAAAACAGGATATAAATCATCACATTTTTTAGCATCATTATATAAAGTTATCATATTGAAAGCAGATTTTTCACTTTCAAAATGTTCTTTAAAATATTTTGATGTAAAAACAGAGTATAAACCTTGAGCATTTAATTTTTTTATTTGCTCTTTCATTTTGTTTAACAAATGTTTTTTTACCATATTTTTAACCATTTTAACCACCCTTTAAAATTAGTATTATTTCTTTTCAGAAACTTCTTTTTTTACTAATTCAATAAATTCTTCTTGTGATAAAGTTGTAGTTTCTTCAGAACCATATCTTCTAAATGAAATAGTCTTATTATCTCTTTCTTTATCTCCAATTACTAATGTTAATGGAATCTTTCTCATAACAGATTCTCTTAATCTATAACCTAGTTTCTCTTCTCTATCATCTAGTTCTACTCTTATACCATTGTTAAATAATAATTTTTTTAATTCTTTAGAATATTCTAAATGATATTCATTTTTAACTGGAATTATATTAACTTGTACTGGAGCAAGCCATAATGGAAGTATACCTTTAGTTTCTTCAAGTAAGAATGACATAAATCTTTCAGAAGAACCAAGAATAGCTCTATGAATTACAACTGGTCTTACTTTATTACCATTTTCATCAACATAAGTTAAATCAAATCTTTCTGCTAATGAGAAGTCTAATTGACAAGTTGGAATAGTTAAATCATGTCCTAAAGCTGTTTTAATTTGAATATCTATCTTTGGTCCATAGAAAGCAGCTTCTCCTTCAGCTTCATAATATTCAAGTTTTAATTCATCCATTATTTGTTTTAATTGAGTTTCTGCAGTTTCCCACATTTCATCATTATCTATATATTTTTCTTTTTCTTTGCTTCTCTTTGATAATCTAAATTTAAATGAATCTTTAGAGAAACCAAAGTCATTTATATAGACATCAAAAATAAGATTAATAACTTTACCTACTTCTTCAGCTATTTGATCTGGTCTAACAAATAAATGTGCATCATTTTGACATATTTGTCTAACTCTTTCAAGTCCTAATACTGCACCAGATGCTTCATATCTAAATACATTAGCAAGTTCACCTATTCTTACAGGCAAATCTCTATATGAATGGAATTCATTTTTAAATATTAAAGCATGATGTGGACAGTTCATTGGTCTTAGAACTAATTCTTCATTATCCATATGCATTATTGGGAACATATCTTCTTTATAATGATCCCAGTGTCCACTTATTTTATACATTTCAGTAGTTGCAAGTACTGGTGAATATACATGTTTATATCCTTGTTTTATTTCTTTATCTTGAATATATCTTTCAAGAATTCTTCTTATAGTTGCACCATTAGGTGTAAATAATGGAAGACCTGCTCCTACTAATTGATGTGTAAAGAATAAATTTTGATCTTTACCTATTTTTCTATGATCTCTTTCTTTAGCTTCTTCAAGTTCCTTTAAATGTTCTTCTAATTCTTCCGGTGTTGGTAAACATACTCCATATATTCTTTGAAGCATTTTATTATTAGAATCACCTTTCCAGTATGCACCAGAGAATTTAAGTAATTTAAAATTCTTACATTCTTTTAATGTATCAACATGTCCACCTCTACAAAGATCAGTAAAATCTCCTTGAGTATAACAAGATATTACTTCTCCTTCAGGCATATTATTAATTAAATCAATTTTATATGGATCATCTTTAAACATTTCTAATGCTTCTTCTTTTGATATTTCATGTCTAACTATTCTTTTTCCATCCTTAGCTAATTTTTTCATTTCTTTTTCTATAGCTTCGATATCTTCTTCAGTAATAACTTTATCTCCTAGATCTATATCATAATAGAATCCTTCATCTATTACTGGTCCTACCCAGAACTTAGCTTCTGGATATAAATGTTTTACAGCTTGTGCCATCATATGTGCACAGCTGTGATTTAAATTGTGTAAACTTTCTTCTTCTTTAAAATTTCTCATATTATCCTCCTATTTTAATTTCTACTTCTATATTATTGTTTATTTTTTCTTTAAATTCTTTCCCTAAAGTAATATCTCCTATTATTGAACCATAATGAATTGGTATTACTTTTTTAGGTTTTATTTTATTTATATAATCTACTGCTTCTAAATAATCCATTGTAAATTTTCCTCCAATAGGAACAAAACATACATCTGGTCTTATCTCTAAAGCCTCACTCGTGACATCAGTATCTCCCATTATATAATAAGTTAATCCTTCTAATTCTATTAGATATCCAACATATTCTTTTTCTCTTGGATGAAATGGTTTCTCTAAATTATATGATGGTATAGTTTTAAATTTTATGTTATCTATTTCATATTCTTTATTTGGTTCTACTACTAAATTATTTGGTTTATCTTTTAAACACATTGGAAGAATAATTTTAGTATTATCTTTTTTAATATTATTAATTGATTCTTCATCATAATGATCATAATGATCATGAGTTATAAAGATATAATCTGCATCATGATATTCATCTTTAATTAGATATGGATCAAAATATATTGTCTTTTCTCCTACCATCTTAATAGCAGCTTGTGTAATCACATCTATTTTCATAAATCCTCCTTATAAACAAAAAAAGGATAGTACCAAGGAGTGCATAAGCACGGTACCATCCTATCATTATCTTAATTAATATAACGGCTTTTAACCGGGAATTATTATTCCTCTTAGAAAGTAGTAACTATTTAATGTATCTGTTAATATTCCACCATCATTAACTCTCTATAAGACCTTATTAAATAATCTCGTCTTTCCTCATCGATTTCAATAATAATAACATATTTTTTTGTTATTGTAAAGATTTGTTTATTTTCTTTGATTTTTACTTATTAATTTTAACTCATCAGTCAAGTATTTAATTCTTTCAATTATTCTTTTTGCTTTTAATTTATCAATTGAATTCTTCCCTTCACTTAAACTGATTTCTAATTCATCTAAAGATAAATTTGAAGTAAAGAATGTTGGTAAATTATTGTCCATTCTATATTGAAGTATAGGGCCTAATATTTCATCTCTAGACCAAGCCGTAACATTTTCTGCTCCTATATCATCAAGAAGTAATAAATCACTTTTTCTTGCATAATCATATTGTTCTTCAAAATCATTATCAAAAGATGATTTTAAAGTTCTAAGGAACTCAGGATAATATATCATAGCAGCATTATATCCATCTTTTACAAGTTCATTTAAACATGCAGATATAATATATGATTTACCTGATCCAAAATTACCACTTAGATATAATCCTTTATGAGTATTACCTTTCTTATATTCTTTAATAAAATTAGTAACCCATTTTATTAAATCCATTCTATTTTTATCATCAGTATATATTTCACTCATCTTAGCATTTCTAATTTGTTTAGAAACTTCAAACTTATATCCTTTTTTTACATACTCTACTTCATCTAATTCTTCTTTTTTAGTTTTAGAAGCTTTATAAGTAAAGTTTAATGCTCCGTCTTGAAGATAAGGAGTAAATATAAAACCTGGTATTTCATTTATTAAACATCTATCATCTTTTTCAGAATTTTTTAATTCTTCTGCTGCTTGCATAAGTTTAGATGTATATTTCATTAATTCTTTATCTTCTAATTTAAGAGAAGATACTATTCTTTTAAAATATTCATCTTTTAATGCTTCTTTATAAGATTCTTCTAATAGATTATTATTAATTTTAATATTTTTAACATTTTTAATATCTTTCATAAAACCCTCTATTTAAATTCACTTAGAAGATTCTTCATTTCATCTTCATCTTCTACAGTTATATCTTGTTTTTCTATTTCTTTACCAAACCATTCTGGTACTATAGTTTCTTTCTTATTATATGTTTTTGTTTGATTAGATTTTTTCTTAGATTCTTTTAATGCTTGATTCATAGCTTCTTCTGCAGTTTCTATATTAAGTCTCTTCCATTGACCTGCAATTGTTTCTATAAAATTCTTATTTAATTTATTGTTATTAACCATTAATGCATAATCAAGAAGTACATTAATAACTGCTGGTTGTAACTCTAAATCTATTCTAAGACTTTCAATTAGTTTTACATCTCTTTCTGTTGGTTTAGCACCATTATTCTTACTCTTTAAGAAATTATATGGTGATGTTGTTTCAAATGTATAAATAAGTTTAGCTCTTTTTGAGTCTTTACCTATAGGACTTCTTAAGTATTCAGGTTGATTTTGATATATTAAAGAAGGTAATTTACCATTATTTTGATATTGATAATAGTTTCTAGCATTCTTTCTTAGAATAGTCTTATCTATCATATTTTTAGAATTTAAAGAACTAAGTATTATATTCTTTAATTCATCAAGAGATAAATTATATATCCATGATAAATCATTTAATATTTTTCTTATATCTTTAGTAAATGTTTTATCATTAATAGTTTCTTTAGGCATAGAACTAATTAAATAATCAAAATCTATTCTATCTTCTAAAGATATGCCTAAAGAATTACTTGCTTTAACATTTAGAATATTATTTTCAAAAGTAGTACTTGGAGTACTAGAAAATACCTCAGTAAATTCTTTAGTAATATCTTCATAATCATTTATATTAATTTTTGGTATTTTAAAATAATTAGTTATTCTTTGATATTCAGTTTTACCCACTGCATTATATAAAACTATATTTAGTATTGGATGAGAAAAGAATTCGTTTGGAGATATTGGAGAGAATAATTCATATACATAATTATTAGAATCTTCTCTTTCTTTAAAAAATGTTTTAAGTAATCCAATAGCTTCTAACTTTTCTCTTGCACTTACAATTCTATCAAGAGGCATACTCATAGATGTCATTAAATGATGATGGTTTTCTTCCATACTCATAAATTCATTCTTATCTAAATCCATCCATAAAGTAAAGAATAAATTAATAGAATCAGATCCAATTATTGGTTGATAAAGCATAGTTAAAATTTTTCTATCATTTTCAGTCAATATTGTTTTATTTATTACAGTATACGTATCTGCTGGTAAAATATTAACCATACTTATCACCTCTAGTATCATTATAAATTATTTATAAATTGACTTCAACAAAAAAGTACAAAAAAATAGAGTAAAAACTCTATTTTATATTGTTCATTGCCTTCATCATTTGATTAACTTGTTTTTGAGTTGGTGTTCTACCCATTTGACTCATCATAACTTTAATCATTTGTTCATTTATAGGTGGATTTTTCTTTAAATATCTTTGCATAAAGAATTTAGCTAGAAAGAATCCAATTACTGCTCCTGCTAATAGACCAAGGCCCACCATTAATAAATCGTGTAACATTAACATCCCTCCATAATTAATTATAATAAAAAAGTTTACTTAAGTAAACTCTTTATTTTTGTAATCATAGTATTTAAATCTAAATTCATATATTTAAGTACATCATCTTTAGAAGCACAAATACCAAATTTATTAATCGTAAATAAATAATTTGAACTAGGTACAAATTTTTCAAATCCAAAACTACTACCATATTCTATTACGAATATAGGTACATTTTTTGGGAATAATTCTTGTTTATAAGATTCAGGTTGTAGATTATATAATTCCATACATGGCATACTTACAACTCTAGAATCTATACCATCTTGTAATAATTTAGCTTGTATTGATTTAGCTACTTGTACTTCTGCTCCTGTTGCAAGTAATACAAGTGATGCTATTGCTTTTTCTTTTCCTGCTATGTAAGCACCTTTTAAAACTCCTTCTTTAGAAGTTCCTTGTTCTGCTTTTATTTCAGTCTTTGGAAGTGATATAACTGCAGGTACTTTATTAGATAATATTATATTCCATGTTCCTATAACTTCTTTTTTATCAGCAGGTCTAAACACATACAAATTAGGTATTGATCTTAACATAGCTAATTCGCTTATAGGTTGATTAACTGGTCCATCATTACCTACTGTAACTGAATCATGTGTAAATATATATGTTACTGGTAAATTCATTAATGCACTCATCTTAATAGATGGTATAAGCTTACTAGAATAAGCCATATGTGTTGATGCAAATGGTCTAAATCCTGATATAGCAAGACCATTCATAGCACTACCCATTAATGCATTTCTTCCACCAAACATTATATTCTTTCCTAATAAATTATTTGGTAATAAATCTCCCATATTATCTAAATATGTTTTAGTAGAACTAGATAAATTAGCACTACCTCCAATAAAATTACTTACATTATTAGATATAATATTCATTATTTTATGATTACTATCTCTTAATAATTCTTTATTTTCATAATCAATAGGAATATCTATTGCAGCTAAATTGAAATCTACATTATTTACAGGAATATTACTTAATTCTTTTAATTGTTCTTCAGAAAGAATTGATTTATATTCATTAAATGTTTTCTTCCATTCATCATATATTTTATTTCCTCTAGCAACGACTTGATCTCTCATATATGAAGCTGGTTCTTTTAATATTGTAAATGGTATAGTTCCTGCTCCTGTTTTCTTTTTATATTCATCTAAATCTGCTTTTGGAATAGGATCAGTAAATACTAAATTAGTTCCTTGGTTATTTAAACCATCTCCTAAAATAGATTTAACCATTATTATTGTAGGATGATTAATATCTTGTTTTGCTTTTTTTATAGCGTTAGATATCTCTGATACTGAATTACCATTTTTTACAGTAATAGTACTCCATCCTAATGCAGAGAATCTAGATAATGTATTATCATAAAAACTATTTTTAATAGGACCATCTCTTGTTATTCCAGTAGAATCCCAAAGTACTATTAATTTTCCAAGTCCATAACTACCTGCAAAAGATGCTGCTTCATAATTAAGTCCATCCATTATTTCTTCGTCATCTATAAGTACATAAGTATAATAATCTATTAATTTAGGAAGTTTAGTTTTATCAAAAAGACCTTTAGATTTATAATTATATCTTTCTTCATATATTTTTTCTGCTAATGCAATACCTGTAGCAGATGCAAATCCTTCAGAAGGAAAACCTGTTGATATATCAATACCAGGTGTACCTATTGTTGCAGTTGCAGGAAGTTTACTATTTAATTTTCTATATGATTTTAAATCATCTAACATAAGTGGATAACCACATAAAAACATTGTTGCATATAATACTTCTGCAGCATTTCCTGAACTAAGAACAAACCTATCTCTGTTAATCCAATCACTAGTAGATGGATTAATATTTAAATATTTAGTAAATAATGTATATAGAATTGGTGCAGATGACATACTAATACCAGGATGTCCTGCTCCTGTATTAGTAATCATATCAAGTGCTAAATTTCTAATAACATTAATAGCTTTTTGATCCATAATATATCTCCCTATATTCTTTTATATATTACATTATAACAAAAAATATAAAATAAATAAATACAAAATAAAAAAACTATATAAATAGTTTCTTATTCATAGCTAGATACAGTACTATAATTAGTTGCTACCGAGGTATTAGCAATAGATTCCTTTTCTATTTCATTAACTCTAAGTACTAGTGTTAATACAAAGATAACCCCAATTAAATAAACTAAAACTAATTCTAATTTTCTTTTCATACCTCTCACCTCTTGATTACATTTTAATACCGAACAAGTGTTTGTGTCAATTAATTTTATTAAATTTCATACATTTGTTTGACATAGTGTAAAATATGTGTTATTATTTATATAGTAAAGGAGGAATAAAATGGAAACATTAACTAAGAAACAAGAACTAGTATTAGATTTTCTAAAGAAAAGTATTGCAAAGAATGGATACCCACCTACTGTAAGAGAAATATGCAAGGCTCTTGGTTTATCATCCCCTGCGACCGTACAAAGTCATTTAAATGCATTAGAAGAAAAGAAATATATTAAAAAAGGTGATTCAAAAAATAGAGCTATTGAATTATTAGTAGAAAATGAATTTGAAGAAAAAGAAGTAATTGATGTCCCACTACTTGGAACTGTAACTGCAGGTACTCCAATTGAAGCAATTGAAATGCCTGATGAATTCTTTACATTACCTGCATATTTAATTCCAAATAAAAAAGAAGTATTTACTTTAAAAGTAGATGGTACTTCTATGATCAATGTAGGAATTAATAGTGGAGATATAGTTATTGTTCAAAGACAAGAAACTGCTAATAATGGAGATATTGTTGTAGCAATGACTGATGAACATGAAGTTACACTTAAAACATATTATAAAGAAGATGGATATTTTAGATTACAACCTGAAAATGACACTATGGCTCCTATTATATTAGATAGAGTTTATATAGTTGGTAAAGCTATAGGATTATATAGAAAATTATAAAAAGAACTCATATGAGTTCTTTTTTAATTATTATTTTTTTCATAATTCCATGCATCTTTACACATGTCTTCAATAGTCTTAGTTGCTACAAAGTCAAGTTCTTCTTTAGCTTTAGTAGGATTAGAATAGCATTCTGCTATATCTCCTTCTCTTCTTGGAGCAATCTTATAATTAATCTTAATACCATTAGCTTTTTCAAAAGCATTAATAATATCTAATACGCTATATCCTACTCCTGTACCTAAATTATAGATAAATAATCCTTTATCTTTAGATATTTTTTCTATTGCTTTAATATGTCCTTTAGCTAAATCTACAACATGAATATAATCTCTTACACCAGTTCCATCTTTAGTAGGATAATCATTACCAAATACACTTAAACATTCTAATTTACCATTAGCAACCTTAGATATATATGGCATTAAATTAGCAGGTATACCATTTGGTTCTTCTCCAATCAATCCTGATTCATGAGCTCCAATCGGATTAAAATATCTAAGTATTACTATATTCCATGTGTTATCTGATTTATATAAATCTTTTAATATTTGCTCTACAAATAATTTAGATGTTCCATAAGGATTAGTAGTACCTCCAGTTTCACATTCTTCTGTTATAGGAACTTCTTTAGGAGTTCCATAAACAGTTGCACTAGATGAGAAAACTATATTCTTACAATTAAACTTTTTCATAACATCAAGTAAAACTAATACTGTAGAAACATTATTAGTATAATACTCTACTGGTTTTTCTACTGATTCTCCTACTGCTTTATATGCAGCAAAATCTATAACAGCATCTATTTTATTTTCAGTAAATATTTTTTCTAAAATAGATCTATCTATCATATTTCCTTCATAAAATTTTACTTCTTTTCCAGTTATATTTTTAATCTTATCTAATACTTCAATCTTACTATTTGATAAGTTATCAAGTACTACTACTTCATATCCTTCATTTAGTAATTCTACGCATGTATGAGAACCAATATAACCAGTTCCTCCAGTTACTAATATTTTCATTTTAACACCTCTATTTCTTTTAATTCTGCTATAGTTAAATCTACTGCAGTTTTAATAAATTTATTTATATTAGTCATATTAAATACTAATTCTTTTGTAGTTTTTGATTCTTCAATTATTTCTAATGTTTTATCCATAATTACATCCAATCTATCCATTGGAATTTCTTTTATTATATTTTCAAAAGTTTCTCCTCTTACATAGAATGGTTTAAGATCTAATTTATATTCTTTAATTAATTGTTCATTAAGATTTGTATAATCATTATAAATATACATATCTAGCATATGTTCTGTACACTCTACTACAGTACCATCTAATTTAGTAATATAATCAGTACCAGAAAACTCTGTTACAAAATATTTAAACCATAAATAATCTGTATATAAATGAATAAAATATCCAAGAACAAAATCATCATTAAGATTATCTTTATATCTAGATAAAAATCTCTCTATATTAGGTATATCTGTATCCTCATTATCTAAAAAATGACTATATAGTTTTGTTTCTCCAATAGATTTAGATATATCTGGTGCTACTGAACCAATTAATATCTTGTTATTATTTCTTTTTAGTTTTTTATTTATTTCATTTGCTACTGCTAAATGTATAACTGATGATGCCATATTATAAACTATCCTCCTCGATTAATGGGATAATATCTATTGCAGGTTCTTCATATGGATGAGCCTTTCTAAGTTCAGAAATAACATATTTAGCCTTTTCTATATCACATATTACTTCTAATCTATCCTCATTTACTACTTCTAATTTATTTTTTTCTCCTATATAAGGATTTGCTTTTTCATTTGGTATAAATGTACCTACTTGTTTAATAGCATTAGTGCAATAACTATAATTTCCTATTATGCCTGCACCTGCTTTGCACATTGCATCTCTTACTTCATCAGTATTCTCTACTGGTACAGTTACTACTATTTTTACTTTCTTTATATTTATATTCATATCTTATCTCCTATAATAATTATAGCATATTTACCATAAAGTAATGCCTTCATTTTTCTTATAATACTTTGCTATCAAGGCACTAAATTTCCTATCCAATTGATAAAGTTTAGTTATATATAATTTTTGTTTTAATCCCTTTGTTTCTTCTATTTTTTCAATAGTCGCATTTCTTTCTTCATATAATTTCATTAATTCTTTTACTTGATTTTCATTAAGTCTATTTTTCCTTAGACCAAATTCATATGCTTTTTTTGTTGCTGCGTTATAAAATTCTTTTGTGTAAGATGCTCTTTTTCTATCTATTGCATCTTTATTATTCTTTTTACCTGTTAAAAAGCTAGTATTTACTCTTCCAAAAAAATCATCTATATCTTCGCCAGTATAGCGAATAACAACATCATCAAAAAATACATTTTGATCATTAATAACATCAGTATCTAAATAAGATTGCCAATCTTCATCTTTTTTAAACCCTATATATGGTAAAAAACTGTATATAACTGTTTCAACTTTATTCTTACCAACAAGTACTGTGAAATGTGATCCTTTACAACACCCTATTGTATGTAATCCTTGATTAATTATAGTAGTTAAACATTCTTCAAGTGCTTGAGAACCCTCTGAAAATTCATTTATAAGCATAGCCATTTCTTCTTTAGATTTTTGTGTTATATCTATAGAACTCTTCATAGCTGACGAATTGTTATCAGTATATTTAATATCCATATTAACACCTCTATTATAATTATATCATTCTATTAAAATATTGTCTCTAAAAAAAGAATTATCATTACGATAATTCTTTTAAAGTTTAAATCCTTTTTTAGATTTTAACTGTACTACTTCTTCTAATGCTAATCCTGTTTCATGTATTTCTTTTGCTAAATCTAAGCCAACAAATCTAAAATGCCATGGTTCATACACATATCCTGTAACTTGTTCTTTACCTTTTGGATATCTTAATATAAAACCATATTTGTAGCTATTTTCAATTAATTCTTTTATTTCTGGTTCTTCTCCAGTAATATCATCAGTATATTCACCATCAACAATCATTGCAACATCAATAGCAAGTCCTGTATGATGTTCTGATGATCTTGGAGGAGCAACATAAGTATAAGCTTTTTCTCCATCTTGCGCATAATAATATTTTAATAATCTTTCTTGTCTTTCTACTGATCTATAACCACTATCAGGTATTATCTTATTATTATGTAGACTATTAAAATCACCAACCATTTTATTAAACCAAAGTGCTGCCGTTTCTTCTAATAGTATCTCATTAGTTCCACCCTCAAATGAAATAGTTGGATGAGTATTTACCCCAACAGCTATTAATTTCTTTGGTAATTCATCATCTGTAATTAGTCTTTCTTTATTAATTATAATTCCATAATCCATGAAATCACCTCTCGGAAGTATTATATCACAATTTCTATATCAAATCATTTAAAAGTTCATCCCTGTAGAACTCTTTCCTATAATATCATTTGTCTTAGAATAAACATTCATGTCCCATAATTTTCCATTGATATAATATGATTCTATTCGTATACCATTTAATTCTGCTACTTTTTCATGTAATCTTATAGATGGATTATTAAATTCAAAAACAGAACTAGTAACACTCGCAACACCAATCGAGAAAAGTTCATCATAAAATCCATTAATTACAGCTGTGCCTAACCCTCTATGTTGTAATTTTGGATCAATTCCAATTTCAACTTCTACGCTTTTGCCATTAGCATTACTTTTTAAAACATTTATATATCCAGAATAATTATTACTTTCATCTAAAACAACATAACTATAATCCATTAATGTTTCAGATAACCCATAAATTCCAGTATCTTTTTGTAAAAAGAATTTATCTACTCCAAGAGGTTTTGTAAATCCATCTCTATTTTGCATTGCTTTTATATGGCCTTGCAAAACCTTATTAAAATCTATACCTTCTTCTTCAAAAGTTTTAGGAGATACTAATCTAAAACCATTTCCTAAGTCTACTTTTTTTGATAATTCTTTTTTATCAGTATCTAATACTGAAAGAGGAATTGCTTTGTTATCAGGAATTAGAATACCATGTTCTTTTTTCATATTTGGAATATGTTGAAACATTAAATTTGATTCAATATTATTAGCACTAATTGTTGAGAATGGAGTTTGACCATAATAATTCATATTAGTATTATTTAATATTTCTAGCATGTTTTTATTACTACCATTAACTGATAATTTTATATTATGTATATTAGAGTTATGAGCATAATTGATATAATCATCTATTATATATCCTGACAATTCTTTTGATATATCATCGCCTAATCCTTTATCTAAAAATATATTTAAATCCGCTCTTTTATTTGACCAAAATAAATTACTTAAACCAATAATTCCGATAGTTCTATCCTTATTCTTTATAGTAAATGGTAACTGTAACTCTGGAATCATGTAATCTTGTGAAAATCTTTCTAAATCTTCTCCTGATACTCCTGGCATTAGAAATTTATTTGAGATTATAATATTACTTCTAGGAACAATTTCTTTTTTCTCTACTTCTGCTTGCTTATTAGTAATATATATAAGTTCTTCTATTTCTGTTATGCTTAATGAATCAGACATATATTTTTTGAATTCATTTAATATTTCAGCTTTATCGTCTTTTGATAAATCATTATTTACTTCAAATCTTATAGACGAAGTATTATTCTGGGCATCAACATTATATAAACCTATATAGCCAATATAGTCTCCATTTTTATTAGTAATTGCAGCTCTATAAAAAGCAGGCATACTTTCTAAAATTGTTTCTACTTCTTCTATAGAGATATCCGAATTACTTTTTATTAATTCTTTTGATAATTCTATGTAAGCATCAAAACTTCCTATCAAATAATTATTTGTTTTTAATTTTGCTATAAAATTTTCATTCATATAAAAACTCCAATTTATTAATGACATTATATCATATTTTTAGACCAATTCATATTCTCTAACAATTATCCTATCATCAAATTAAAATAATCTATATGCATGAACTAATGCTTCCATGTGGTGATTGTCAAAAAGCAAGTCGAATTTGAGCAAAGAAAAAGAACTATTTTTAATAGTTCTCAACTATAATTTTTGTGATACTGATTCAACACCATTTTCTAAGTGAGTTGAATAATACAAATCATCTGTAATATTATCTCCAGGCAATTCTTTTTTTCTATCTAAACCAGCAATATAAGATGGAGTATCTCCTTCAAAAACATATTCATCACCCAAACTATACAACTGTCTATAATTTTTCTCTGTTTTTGATAAATCTATTTTTACTGGTGATCCAGACATTAATTTTTCATAATCTTCTCTTCGTAATGCTTTAAAATAGCCAAATGATAGTTTTTGTTCATCTTTAATGAAATTTACAAAAAATGATGGATCGTAAATTACCATTGGTTCATTTCCATAGCCTTTTGGATAAACAATATTATACGCATGTTGTTCTGAATCTCTATATCCACAAACAACTTCAGAATCAATCCCTAAAAATTTAAACATATTATGAGCCATTCCGGATTTTTCAGAACAAAATGCGCAAGCATTCTCTCTAATTTGTTTTATTGATATTCTTTTTCCTTTATTTCCTAAATATGTTAAAGCTCTACCTAGGCCAATATCTTCACTTGGTAAATAATTATATACTTCAAAAAATATTGTAGAAAACAATGTAAGTACACTATACCAACTATTTTGCTTAATAGCTTTTATCAAATCAACATATGGAGTTATATCGTCATATACTAAATCAGGGCATTCTGCACCTTTTAATGTTGCTCCTGCTTTGTAATGAGTCTTTTCTGAAATATATTCTTTAAATGTTGTAGTATAGTTTTGACCTACTGTAGTTTCAACTGAATTATTTTCTAATTCTGCTAATCTTTTGTTAACAAACTCAATGATATCTTCATCTGTTTCAAGACTAAATATTATTTCATTAATTTCTTCTTTTGTCATATAATCACATCCTATAAATATTATATCACACCAATTCATATTCTCTAGCAATTATCCTATCACCAAACAAATATTTATTAAAATAATCTATATGCATGAACTAATGCTTCCATGTAGTGATTGTCAAAAAGTAATTCGATTAAAGATTTTTATTTATAAAGCAAAAAAAACTGTAATTAAATAAATAATTACAGTATAAAACAATTATTAGAAACATACTCAATTCTATTTTATAAAAATCTTTTTATAAAAGGTATTTTTTTTAATACATATATTATTATCATACACACTATAAAAACTAAAAAATCTAGAATTGTAATAGCAAGTATTCCATTGAAATTAAAAATATTGTTAATTATACTTAGTTTATATAATTTATAATTTAATGCTGTATGAATTAAGTATATTCCAAATGTAGTAGAAGCTATCATAGTAATAATATTTGTTATTTTCTTAGAATAATTTTTATTTTCAAATAAATGCCTAAAAATATAAAATAAAGATATAGACATTAGCACTACTGGGAACGTATTCCAAGAATCTAAAGCATATGATATTTCGCCTTTGTTCAAATATGGTAAGTACATTGATAAAAACATAATTATATAAGATACTATAAATACAATGACCGAACTAATTAAAATTTTTTTAGACAATTTAACTTTTGAAATATAATATCCGCATACTATAGTAGAAACAATAATAGGAAAAAATGCCAATTGGAAATTATAATTAATATTAAATCCTAAAAAAGTTTTTAAAAAGCTAATTATTGTTGGTATTATTAGGAATATCAAAATAAAAATAATATAATCGGTATTATCAAAATTTTTTACCATCTTTTGTATAAACGGCAATACTAAATATACACCAATAAGAGCATATATGTACCAATATGATAGTATGTATGGGGTACTTAATATTGATTTTAAAAATTCAAATACGTTTATATTATGCATACCCGCATCTTTAATATAAAATAAAAAAGAAAGAGCAAATACCGGGACGCCAACTCTAAATATACATTTTAATACTTTTTTATAATTATAATTCTTATTTAATGTAAGTGCTCCTGTAACCATCAAAAACAAACCAACAGCAACTTTACACAAAGAAAACATTATGCAATAAAATGTAGAATTAGCAAAGGTTTTATTTTCTAATATAAATCCGTTAGTATGATTAATAATAACCATAAAGCATGCAAATATTTTTAAAAAATCTAGATAAACTATTTCTTTTTTAGTTATTATCATATTTTTTTCTTTCATATAGTCATCTCCTATAATTATTATATCATATTGTTTCATAATTATGGGTTACAAGTCTCAATCTCAAATCTATTGCTTTTAATCTCAAACATAACAGTTCCATCTTGATCTGTTCTATATATTTTTGAATTTTCTAAATTATCTAAAACTTCTTTATTTGGATGCCCATACCTATTATTTTTACCAACTGGTATTAAGTAGTTACTACATATATAACATATACCATATGAATATAGTATCCACTCATATCATAAGAACAAGATTATATTCTTAACTTATATATGTTTAGTCTATTTACTGAATTATTGAAACTAGAAAAGGATTGCCATTCGACAATCCACATATTCTTCTTATATTATGATTAAATAATTTTTAAGTTATCATCACTTTTTTAATTATCTTTTCTTTTTTAACTTAATGAATATTAAACTTATTGCAAAAGCTATACATAGAAAGACAATGAGTGAAGGATAATCTACATGATAAGATATACCCGTTTTACTTATTTTCTCCACTGTAACACCAATACCATAATAAATATTATTAGTATTATTAAATAATCTATACAATAAAAATGGTCTATTAAATATTTCTACAGAAACCCAATTTAGTATAAAGACAATATTAGTTGCAATTAAAGATGTCATAATAGTTTTTTCAATTATACTTAAATTTCTATTTTTGTTTATATTTCTTTCCTTTTTCTTGATTGAAAATAATAATAATATTATAGCGCCTACATAAATATACCAAAAATAAAAAAATGAAACAACACTAGCAAATAAACCCGAAATTATTCCACCGCTATCTCCAGCCAAACCAGATCCATTAAATGCGGAATACGTTGATATAATTATAAGTGCAACGAATGGTAAAATTCCAATTGAAATAAGTAAGTTCCAAAAATAATCTTTCTTTTTTAGATTTAATAAACAATATATTATTATAACAATTGGTATAGCTTCTAAATAACTATATAACATATTTTCCCTCCCTTATTATTATTAATTTTATCATAATAATTTTGCAATAACAATATTTATGCAAATCATTTCATTTTATTTTATTCATTTCATCTCCTTCTTTTCTATGGACTACAGGTTTCAATTTTTAATTTATTATTTTTCATTTTAAACATAACACTTCCATCTTGATCTGTTCTATATATTTTAGAATTTTCTAAATTATCTAAAACTTCTTTGTTTGGATGTCCATACCTATTATTTTTACCTACTGGTACTATGTAATTAGTACATATAAAAAGAATCGTCAAGCCTTGACAATTCTTTATAACGGCCTTACAAAAGTTCTATGGTTGTTTATAAAATACTTCTTCTATATCACAATACGAAATGCTATTAGTTGTGTTAATTTTATAAATTATTTTATTATTTCTAAAAATAATTATTTTATCTTCATTAATCTCTATCTTATCCGTTGTCCAAGTGTAATTAAGTTTACGGAAATGACTTGGCAAATGCTCATCCATATCCATTCCTCTAAAATCTGCTCCAATAGTTATTTTTTCACTGTAGTTATCACTTATAGCATAAGCATAATCTACTTCATTAAAACCATCACCTTCTGAACAAACCAAAATTAATTTACTATTGTTAATATAATTAATTTCTCTAAAATATGAAAAGCCTAAAATGAATATTGGAAACAAAAGACAAAAAGCAAAAATTATTTTATATTTTCTTAATTTATCTGTAGTTTGTTGTTTCTTTAATTTTATAATTGCAACTATAATTGAAATTATGAATAAGGCGGTAGATAAAACTGATGACCCATAACAAAGAAGCATTTCAAATCCAATATCTAAGTCTAAAACAAAAGGCAATACTATGTTAAAAATTAAATATAATATATATGTAATTGATAATACTATAATGTGTCTTGATATAATCCTGTTTTTGTTTTTTATAGAATGAATTAAAATAAAAATACTAAATATAAAAATAAATAAATATAAAATATATATCGATTGCTTCACTAACACTTTTCATTCCTCCTTATCTTGCATCTTATCATAATTATATTGTAATCTTTTTTATATTACAATACATTTATTACCACTTATTACTAGGATTCACATGTTTTTACAATTAATTTATTATTCTTAATCTTAAGCATAATACTACCATCTTGATCTGTTCTATATATTTTTGAATTATCTAAATTTTCTAATACTTCTTTATTCGGATGTCCATACCTATTATTTTTACCAACACTAATAATTGAGTATTTTGGATTTACTTCATTTATAAATAATTTATTACTACTTGTTTTAGAACCATGATGTCCTACTTTTAATACATCAATATTTGATATATTGTATTTATCTAATATATCCTTTTCTTTATCCATTCCGGCATCTCCCATAAACATAAACTTATAACCATTAAGTTCAGTATAAATAACATTACTATTATCATTCTCATTATCATAGATTTCTGTTTGTAAAAAATATATATTATCTATTTCGTTAATACAAGCATCATATTCTATTTTCTTTTTATCTAATACCCTGATAAGATCTTGTTCTAATTCATTATAAGGACCACAGTTAAATATAACTTTATCTACTCTAAAATTATTAATTAGATTAATTGATTCCCCCATGTGGTCAAAATCTCCATGTGTGATAATTAAATAATCTATTTTTTTGACTCCGATCGATTTAAAGAGCAATATACTATCTTTATATATTTCTTTATTATATCTACCACCAGTATCTATTAATATATTTTTATTTTTATATCTTATAAGGGCACTATCTCCTTGATTAACATCAATAAAATATACTCTAGGATATATCATATATATACCAATAAAATAGAATATTATAATCATAAATATATTTATAAAAAACTTATATTTAATCCTAGAAAACAATATTAAATAATAAATAATTATTAGTAATAATGGTATCTTAGAAAAAGAAAAAGTAAATACTTTTATTTGTTCTAATATAGAACATAATTTTTCAAATAAATTAACAATATTAAATAATATATTATCTATTGGTAATATCATAGAAATTATTGTTAATGGATAAATAATAAAACTTACTATAGGTATTAAAACTATATTATAAATAATAGATAAAAAATTAATACTAAAGTTATTATTTATTACTAAAGGTAATGATGTAATAAATGTTATTAATGATATTTTAATAATATTATTACATTCAAATTTAATAATAGAATATGATATTAGAAATGAAAATATATATCCTAGATCATATATATAATATGGATTAATTATCAAAAATAAACATGCTAGTATTATTAATCTATCTAAAGAAGATATATCTAATTTATATTTATTATTTATATTTAGAAACAAAAAACTTAAACTTGCTCTTAATGTAGATACATTAAAATTAGTTAAAAATAAAAAGAATAATAAAAATAAATATATAATTATATTTTTACATTTTATCTTTTTTAATGAAAACACTATTAAACTTATATGAAGCCCTGATAGGCTAAATATATGTATAATCCCTAGTTTATTAAATATATCTTTATCTAAATCTGATTTATCTCCTAAGATAAATATTTTTAGATATTTTTTTGATTTATAATTACTTATTTTTTTATAAATATTATTCTTAATTTTATAAAATATATTATTATTCTTTTTAATAATAGTAATACTATTAGCTTTCATTAATAGATATATCTTTTTATTATTTAAATATTCTTTATAATTAAATAAATTAAATATAGTATTCTTTTTTGGATAATATAGATTCCCTTTTATTAATACATAGTCATTTAATTCTACATTAGGATTATCTATATATACTATTACTTTTTCTTTAGATTTAATTTCTAATTTATTATTTTCTATTTTTCTTACATAACCATATATTTCTTTTTGATTAATATCTATCTTTATATTATGTTTATATATTTTAATAAAAATTAAAGATAATATAATTATTAGTAATAATATTAATTTATTATATTTCAATATTATCTTTAATTTTTTCATATAGAGAATCTCCTATCCCATTCACTTTTTTTATGTCTTCGATAGATTCAAATTTATTTTTTTCTCTATATTCAATTATATTATTTGCTTTAGCTTCTCCAATACTAGGTAATGATTCTAATTCTTCTTTAGTAGCAGTATTAATATTTATTTTACCAGTAATATTAGATGTACTATTATTTAGGCAAGCATCATTGTCTTCATCTGGACATACTATTTTCTTTTCTATTTCTTTTACTATAGTTTTCTTTGGTACTAGTTTTTCTTTATATGAATTCATTTCTTCTTTTGTATAAACAATAATATACATTTCATCTTCAACCTTTTTACTTAAATTTATAATACTAGTATCTGCTTCTTCAGTTAAATCTCCAGCTTCTTTAATAACATCAATTATTCTTGAATTACTACTAACTTCATATACTCCAGGATTATTTACTGCACCTTTTATATCTATAAATACTGTTTTATCTTCATCCTTTACTATACTTGTTTTAGTAGATGCAGATACAGATGTACCTTCGAAAATACAATAAACAGATATTCCAAATAGAATAAATACTACTGCGAAAGTAAATATATTTAGAACTTTTTTATGCATAAAAAAACACCTCCTAAATATATTATTCGCAATTCAGAAAGTGTTTTCCCCTATTTTTTAATTATTTAATATCTTTTTTTGTGCTTCGTTATAAGTTTCTATAGATATTCTTTGAATAATAGCAAGTGAAATAGCTAAAGTAAGTGCAAATGATCCACCATAAGATAAGAATGGTAAAGGTACTCCTGTTAATGGAAGTAATCCAAGTACTCCTACTAAGTTAATAACAACATGTAAGAATATATATGTTGCCACTCCATAACATATCAATGCATTACCTATATTAGTACTTCTTCTTGCTTGATATAATATCCTATAGATTATTATCATATATATCAGTATTACCAGTATACCTGGTATTAACCCAAATTCCTCTACTATTATTGGAAATATAAAGTCTGTATAAGCTTCTGGTAAATATAGATATTTTTGCATAGAATTACCTGGAGATATGCTTATTAATTTACCATTATTAATTGCTATATAACCATTACATACTTGGAATCCAGTAGATTCTTGATATCTTGTACATGGTTCTAAGAAATTAAATCTATCTAACTGAGTTGGTGTTAATATATTAAGACCAAATACTTTTAATAATAATATTAATACTATTATTCCTATCCCTAGAATAATTACAGCAATTTTATTTTTTCTTGGTACTGGTGATATAAAGAATAATACCATTGTAATAAGAAATAGTATTAATCCTGTTCCACCATCCGGTTGAACAAAAGTTAATAATGTAATTATTGCTCCTGCTACTAAAGGAATTATTGAAGGTATAATACCATTTAATAATTTTTGATTTGCTTTATAATAAACCGCAGTAAATATAATAATAACCAATTTTGCTATTTCACTAGGTTGTAATCCAAAAGGTCCAATATATAACCAACTCTTTGCACCATTACTATATTCTCCAAAGAAACATAGATATATAAGAAGTGCTACTACAAATATATATCCAGGAATAATCCATTTTTTATATTTTTTTGTAGGAACAAATATAGCAAATACAGATGCAAAAAAACTAATTATTAATATAATTAATTGTTTAAAGAAGAATCTATTATTAGTACCATAGTCTATAAATGATCTCATACTAGAAGCATCTAGTATCATAAATAAACCAAATACAAACATAATAATAGATAATATTAATAAAGTTTTATCCATCTTATTAAATAATCTACTCATATTCTCATCCTTACTAAAATAATATTAACATAAAATAAATATATAAACTATATATTGATATTTAAGATAACACTTTATTTACAAAGTTGCCAAAATATAGATTTTATGCTAAAATACCTTGCGTAGGTGGTGAAAAAGGAATGATTAGGAGTAAAGATATTATCGACGAATATGATAAAAGAATAAGATTAATTAGTAAAGAAGTTACATTCCCACTAGATAAAAAAACATTAAAAACTATCGAAGATATCAAAATCATGCTTAAAAACAGTCAAATAGAAGAATTATCTAAAAAGTATGATTTAAGACCTGGTATGGGTCTTAGTGCAATCCAATTAGGTATTGCAAAAAGATATTTCGTAGTAGTTTATGAATATGAAGAAGGAAAATTTGAAAACTATGTAGTTATCAATCCTAAAATCCTTAGTGAATCTGAAGAAAAGATTTATGTAGAAGAAGGAGAAGGATGTCTTAGTATAAATAGACCTATTGAAGGTATAGTTCCAAGAAGTGCTAGAATTAAAGTTGAATTCTATAATGAAAAAGGAGAAAAACAAATATTAAGATTAAGAGAAGAACTAGCAATAGTATTCCAACATGAAATAGATCATTTAAATGGTATATTATTCTATGATAGAATAGATAAAAAAGATCCATTTAAAAATGCAAATAAATATAGAGCAATATAAAAGATAGTCATTATTGACTATCTTTTATATTGTCTTCTCTAGGTATTAACTTCTTTTTATAAGGACCACGTACATATTTATTTGGAATAGGTTTTACAGTTATAGTTATTTCATATCTAGCCTTATCAGTTTTTACATTTATTGTGGATTTGCCTGTCTTTAAAGGAGTTATATTTCCATTCTCATCTAATTCAATATTATCATTTGTTTTAACTGTCATCTCAAAACCAGGATCAAGAGAATTAAAATCAGACATTTTATATATATTCATCGAATCATCAAGATGTATAGAATGAGAAATTTTAATAATAGGACTGGTATTTTCAATAAACGGTCTAACTTCATCTCCTACTTTTTCCACTATTTGTCTTATCCTTTCTCTAGTTAAATCAAAAAGTTTACCTGTATCATCAAGTGTTAATACTAATCTAGTATCACTCTTACTTTCTGGGAATAAAACACCATTATAGTTTCTTCTATTTAAAAATCTTTCTGCAGTTAAATATACATTTTCTTTTAGTATGCCATAAGATAAGCCTGTCCTATAAGCATATACTAAAGCTTTTCTTTCTCCAGAAGAAATAGATATTTCTTTCTTACCTTCAAATGTATATTCTGGAGTAAAACCATATCTATCTAAGAATTCTTGGAATCTCTTTCTCTTTTCATCTCTAGAAAGTTTTTTATCTACTAATGCATCATATTCTTTATCACTAATAAGAATAATGTGTTTCTTCTTTTTTGGATCACCAAAAGTTAATTGAACATATTTATTAACTACATTTTTTTCTTTTTCTACATAGTTATCAAGTATTTTTTTAATACCCTCTATCATTGAAGTTCTTTCTGCATAATCTTCAGTCTTTTCATCTTTTTCAGATGTTAAGAATTCTATTAAAGGTGAATCTTCATCTTCACCTACAGTTTTATCTATAGAAGTTGGATTACTAATTTGTTTTGCACTTAATGCAGCTTTTATTTGGTCTTTATTATATGGTAATCCATTTTCTTGACATTTTTCATATATAAGATCAACACCTGGTTCTTCAATTCCATATTCTGATTCTAGTTGTGCAATTATTCTTTTAATTTTATATATTCTTATATTCATGTTAGCAGGTATTCTAATTGTACTTCCTGTTTTTTCTAATGCTCTAATAACAGCTTGTCTTATCCATGGAACTGCCATAGTACTAAACTTTTTACCATTTGGTTCAAATTTGTTAATTGCTTTTAATAAACCCATTCTTCCTTCTTGCTCTAAATCATCTAATGACACACCAAGATTAAGATATCTACATGCTACTTTTATTACTAACCTATAATTATTAAGTGCAATGTCATCACGGATCATTTTCATAGCTTCAATTATCTCAGCTATTTCTGGATCATTTTGAACAGCCACGACAACTGGATCATCTGTTTCCCTAAATAATTCTCCCATTGCTTTAACAATGAACTTATCCTTATTCTTACCTCTACTTCTTTGTTCCATTTCATCATTATCATATAATTTTTCAATATGTTCTCTAAATGCTATAAATTCAGGTTTCTTTTTTCGATAAGAAAGATATCCTTCTAATCTTACTTTTAACCAATCATATTTAGAGAAAACTAAATATTCTTTTAAATCAGTAGGATATATTGGATATTTTTTAGCATCACGATAAGCTGCCTTTACTATTTTAAATGTATCATCTTTTTTTAGTTCTTCTGCTTCAGATTTAGGCATATCTTCTATTTCCATATCGTATATATTAGTTGTATCTTCCTCTTCTAAATCTTCCTCTTCAAATTCAGCAGCACTTTTTTTAAGCAGTTTAATTAATTTATTTGTATCTTCACTAGCTAGTGCATATTCTTTTAAATCATCATCATTTATTAATTCATCTGCAAGGTCTTTATTAATAGGAAATTTCGCACTAGTTAATACTTCACATAACATATTAATAGCAGTTTCTACATCATATTTTTCTTTTAATTGATCATAGATATTTAATGCTTTATCTATAGTCATTTTTCCTAAATATTCTTTAGCTTCTTTTTCATCATCAAAAGAAAAAATGTCCTTTATCATTTCAACGCTCTTATTTTTCATAAGATCACCCCTAAAAACTTGGTTTATATTATAACATAATAATTTAAAATATCAAATCAAAAAAAGATAGTCATTATTGACTATCTTTTTTATCCTCCTGTGGCGTTAATTCCATTTTCTTTTTATGTAGATATGCATGTAATGATTGTTTTTGAGATGGACCAACTGAAAGAGTTATTTTTTTAACAACACCATTAGTATTGCTAGTAAGTGTCATTTCTACACTACCTTCTTTAACTGGTATTAATGTACCAGTAGTATGATCATAGGAAACATAATCATTTAGTGGAATATCAACAACATAATAACTTAAATTTCTTATACTAAATACAGTAAATATGCTTATGTTTTCTCCCATAAACATCTTTTGAATTCCTAAATCTATTGTAGGTGTTGTTCTATAACAAGTAATACTTAAATCAAGTTGTATTGGAGTATCATCTTCATTATCTTTTCTTAATGACCCTTCTTCTAAACCAAAGATTTTTTCAAGATGAGAAGCAGTTATACCTCTTCTAAGTTCTTTTTTAGAAATAAGAGTATAATTGAAATTTCCTTCTTCAAGAAATCTTGTTTCAAAAGGTCCTAATATACCTTTTTTGATATTATGTAATATTTTTGATCTTTCAAGCCATGTCAATTTCCATGGTTCAATCTTAGATTTTTTAATACTGCTTGGAGATATTCCATAACGTTTTAAGAAATTACTTAGTTCTTCTTTTTTACCATTTGTAATATTATTTCTTAATGTATTATATTTCTTTTCTGGAATAAGTATTGCAGATTGTTCTCCATCAACTGTTTCAATTACAAATCTATAGTATGTATATATTTTATCTTCTGGATTCTTTTTTATTTCTTTAGCTTTCTTTTGAATGCCATTAGTTTTATAATCTCTTAATATTCTAACAAGTTCCCCTTTTTTTACTCTTTTATCATTTAAGAATTTAACTAAATATTTATCCGTTAATAATGCATTTGCTACTTCTTCACTAATAGTAAATCCTGTCAATTGAAGAATTGTATCTATACATTTAGATGTTTCAGGTGCACTTAATCTTTCTCTTAGTTTTTGATAAATATTAATGAATCCTCGATCATCCATATCTCTAAATTTTGCTTCAAGAGAAGTATAGTCTCCTTCTATACCTAATGTATTTGCAACTATAGCTACATCTTTATAATCAATTACTGCCATAAGCATCCCCTCTTTAAGAATGCATATATTATAACATAATTAAAAAAATTAGCAAATTTTATAATTTGCTAATTAAATCTTCTTTTAAATGAGATATACTTGCACAACTCATAAATACAAATACATTATC